>VMHT01143971.1_pt1 | contig 13556 bp, 15 predicted proteins | sample 4693611 | NCBI WGS metagenome assembly VMHT01 (sample SAMN12280063, study PRJNA550983) | marine metagenome | isolation source: seawater sampled from same location over 5 years 0.02-0.2 micron viral filtrate | place: USA: collected off the coast of southern California halfway between the port... ... | reverse complement strand
CGAGGTTTTCCGCTACTTCATGGACAACGGCGTCATGCCTACATCGACCTTTATCAAAGGCGGTGAGCGTAATGCTTCGATGGTTGCAGCATTTGACTTCTTCAATCAGTGGAACGCCAGCGGTCAAAACATGCCTGTCGGCCAATTCCTAGACAACGACTACACAGTCCGTGCACTGATCGACTTCATCGACGCATTTAATGAAGCAAACGGCACAGACATTAGCGTACCTTCCAGCGAAGGCATGAACGAAGTCGTCAAAGGCTCCTACATCCTCGGCCCTAAGATCGGCCAGGGCTTCTACCAGAACATCCGTGGCAACTACGATCCACTGACGATGGACATCTGGTGGATGCGTATGTGGAACCGTCTCACTGGACGTCCTTTTGAGGACATGAAGGATGAGGCGACGATGCAGAAGAACCGCGACAAGATCGAGCGCGGTATGAAGGACACCACTGACCCAGCTATGAAGCAGGTCATTAAGAAAGCCCTGCAAGCTGCTGGCGTGAAGCGTACAGGCCTCTATAAAGACCCAGCCAAGTTTGACGAGTTCATCGTCCAGCTCGACAAGGCCTACCAGCGTTTCTACAAGCGTTACAAGCAAGAGAACGGCGTCAACCACACCAAGCCGGCACTGTTTAAAGCTACTGGTACGCACGTCAAGAACATGCAGCAGCAGCTCCAGGCGCAGCCTAAGGGACCAGGTGAGCGTAGCGCGATGCGCCGTGCCACCAAGAGAGCCATCGAGCTCTTGCAATCCCAGGGCTACGACATAAATACAGCAGACTTCCAGGCGCTGATGTGGTACCCAGAGAAGCAGCTCTTCAGACTGCTCGGTGTCGCTCCTGGACGTGGCGCTGACAACGACTATCTGGATGCAGCCAAGCTACTAGCTGAGAAAGAGGGAAAGACTTATGAGCAAATCCAAGAAGCACTCCCCGCAGCAGAGCGAGATGGGGTCGATAGTGGAACAGGTACCGTCGAACAAGATGGCCAAGCTGATCGAGGGTCTGGCAGCCCTGACGCCGGTATCCTCAACTACAACCAGCCCATCGACTTCGACGGAGCCGGAGATAATGGACAGCTCGGAAGGGCTCCTGGACTGGCAGCGTCGCCCATAGCCGGCAGCCGCCAGCCTACACCCACCGAAGTCGAACAAGCATCACGCACTGTCAAAGCAGCCTTTGAGATCGGCAAGCCCGGCTCAGAGTTTGAGAATGGTGTGCCTGACATCGACGCAGCCAAGAAGATCGCAGAAGCAATCAATGTGGCAGTGATTGTTGCGGACACGCATGGAAAACTAGCCAGCCGAGCCGGTAGAGCGATCAACCGCAAGCTAAAGCCTTCCGATGTCAAAGGATCTGCAGGGTTCTTTGTCCCTAACGTCAGAGGCCCAGTCTATGCTCGTGGAGCGATTGGCGTAAATACATCGGAGTCATCTCCTGGCTATCAGCTTTACACTGCATTGCACGAGCTGGGTCACGCCTTCGAGACCAGGTTTGTCGACACCAGAGACAAAGACCTTAAAAAGGTCGAGGACCAGATCTATTCTCTAAACCGTGCAAAGTTCATTGAATTGGACGCTAAATCTAAACGTGAAACCTACGCGGACACATTCCGCGATGTAATGCGCCAGGTTCTGGCGGTTGCCGGCGGTGGTGACGCAGACCTCAAGATCTCACAGCAAGATGCACAAGACATCGTCGCTGAGATTGTTGCAATGCAACGTGCAGGGCAGGTAGGTGGTGAAAGCATCAGGCAAGACTATGGTCGAGGCCGGCAGCTCGTAGCACTAGGCGCATACACACAAGGCGAAGTGGATAGTGTCATTAGGCGGGGCGAAACGAACTACTTCCACACGCCCTGGGAAATGGCTGCAGATGCGATGGGTATCTATTTCCATAGCCCTGAAGTCGCGAAGCAAGAGATGCCAAAGACAGCACGTCTGTTGCAGATTGCATTCCGCGACAACCCCACCATTCAGTTCTTCTCACTGCCATTCGCGTCAATCGTCGCAATGGTCCTTGCCAACATGCTGATCGCAGAAGGCGAGGAACAAGAAGAAGACATGGATCCAGGTGCCCTCTCGATGGGCGCAGGAGCACTGACAGCATAAGGAGCTAAGGACATGGGCGCACCAAAGCACCCCCGCAGGAAGTCGGGGTCTCGTTATGGTCAGGGACCATGTCCGCAGAAAGCACCAAAGAAGAACTACTTTTCGACCTTGATGGAAACAGAAGAGGGTCGAAGGCTGCGCCAGGAGTGGTCGCGCAAGAAGCGCAAGAACCCTGGCAGACCAAGGGGAGTGCCCGATGGGTTTCGTAAACATGAAATCGAACCAATCAGGGCCGAAATCAGAAAGGAAGCAACGGAGCTAGTAGAGATTATGGCAGAGAAGTTTGAAATCGAAAGCGAGTACGCCAAGGAGGCCCTTACAACGGCCGTCGAGGTCATGCGCGTACCAGGTGAGACCCGCGAGCGACTTGCAGCCGCACGTCTTGTCTTGGACTTCACAAAGCAGAAGCCGGCATCGAAGAGCGAAGTAGCTGTATCTAAGGCCGAAGACTTCCTTGCTTCACTGATTGAAGACGATGGATCCGAAGCTAAAAGCAGTTCGTAAGCGTCTCTACAACGACTTCCCTTTCTACGCAAAAGCAGCACTTTCTATCCGTACCAAGGCCGGCGACATCTCCCCTCTGTCGCTCAATCCTGCCCAGGAGATCCTGGATGAAGCGGTACGGAAACAACTCGCGACAGACGGCAAAATCAGGGTCATCATCCTGAAAGCAAGGCAGCAGGGCCTGTCCACATACGTGGGTGGCTACCTTTACTTCGCGGTGTCGCAGCAGAAGGCCCGAAAGGCCATGGTAATCACACACCATGCCGATAGCACCAGGGCTCTGTTTGACATGACCAAACGCTATCACGAGCACTGCCCTGAAATCCTGAAACCTCATACGAAGTACTCTTCGCGAAGGGAACTAAGCTTTGACATTCTTGACAGCAGCTATGTGGTCGCAACGGCTGGCGGTGACAGCGTCGGTCGTGGAGAAACTCTCACGCATGTTCATGCATCCGAGTTGGCCTTCTGGCCTAAATCTTCTGCCCAGGACATTTGGAATGGTCTCGTCCAAGCGGTCCCTAATACGCAAAACACTGCTGTATTTATCGAGTCCACCGCGAATGGTGTGACCGGCACCTTCCATGATCTATGGCGGGGTGCGGTAGAGGGAACAAACGGCTTTGTGCCAGTGTTCATTCCCTGGTTCGCAGATCCAACCTACCGCGAAGCAGTCCCTGCTAACTTCGAGCGGACGCCGGATGAAGAGGAGCTTGTCACCAAGTATGACCTGGATGACGAGCAGCTCATGTTCCGGCGCCGCAAGATTGCACAGAACGGTATCGACCTTTTCAAGCAGGAGTACCCAGCAGAGGCAGAAGAGGCCTTCCTTACAACTGGCCGGCCTGTCTTCAACCCTGAGCAGCTCACAGAATGCTTGGACAAAGCTCGTGACGTCGAAGAGCGCCTGGCGCTCGAGGCTGACGAATGGGTCCACAACCTCCGTGGAGAGCTGACGACTTATTGCAAGCATGATCCAGGAGAAAGATATGTGGTCGGTGCCGATGTGGCTATGGGTGTCAGGAACGGCGACTACTCGGTCGCACAGATCCTGGACTCGAAGAAAAGACAAGTCGCAACCTGGCGAGGCCAGGTGCATCCTGACTACTTTGCTGAGATCCTGTACGCGATAGGTGAGTACTACAACGAGGCTCACATAATCGTCGAGAACAACAGCCACGGCATCCTGACCTGCACTAGGCTGGCCAAGGACTTCAACTACCCCAACTTCTACACAGAGGTACAGGTAGACAAAGTCACAGACCGTGAAACTGTAAAGCTCGGCTTTACTACAACCTCGAAAACTAAACCCTTGGTCATCGATCAGCTCCGCGCCTCAATGCGAGAGGACGAGCTAGAGTTGAACGACAAGACCACAATCCGAGAGATGCTGACTTATATCGTCACCGAGTCCGGCAGCATGGAAGCTGAGCCTTCTTGCTTCGACGATACAGTCATGTCTCTTGCATTGGCGAACCATGTGCATGAAGGCGCGTGGGAGCCTGTCGAAGTACCCCAAGAACTATATGTCGAGATGGTGTAAATGGATTACAAACCGCTGAGTGATGACGACATCGTTAAGATGGTCGATGACAACATCCGCACCTCTACCGGATACTATGACAGCCAGCTTTCACGTGAACGCCAGAAGACACAGGACTACTATAACGCCACGCTTCCCAAGCCGGCCCACGACGGCAACAGCCGGTATGTGAGCCAGGACGTCTATAATGCCGTTCAGTCCATGACTGCCGGCCTTCTCGAGACTTTCTCGGCTGGATCTAACATCGTGAAGTTCGCCCCAGAGGGTCCAGAAGATGTGGAGCTCAGCAAGGTTTGCTCTGCGTACACAAACTTCATCCTCTTCCGGCAGAACGATGCTTTTTCAGTCTTCCAGAGTGTGATCCACGATGGCCTCATGGCTCGTGTCGGTGTGGCCAAAGTCTACTGGATGGACAAGGTAGAGACCGAGACGCAGACCTTCGAGAACCTCACGCAGGACGAGCTGGATATGCTCCTGGCTGAAGACGGCGTCGAGCTGCTAGACAGCGAAAGCGACGACATTGGTCTCCTGTCCGGTGAGATCTCCATCGAGCGTGATGCCAGTAAAGTCTGCATCGAGGCGCTAGAGCCTGAGGCATTCATTGTCGAAGCTCAGGCACGTTCCCTCGAGGACAGTACGTTTTGTGCTCACCGCAGCCGCATGACTATCAGCGAGCTGCGCGAGATGGGCTACGACGATGACCTGATCGATAGCATTGGCGGCGACGACAACTCCGAGTATCAGACAGATCCCGAAGTCCTGGCACGTTACGAAGGCGTTGACGATAACCGTGGCTATAACAACAACGGCTACCAGGACCAAGTCCGGTCGGTTATGGTGCACGAAGCCTACATCATGCTGGACAAAGAGGGCACTGGTGTAGCCTACCTCTACAAGGTCATGAAGGCCGGCGGCGTCTTGCTCGAATGCGAGCCAGTAGACAAGCGCCCATTCGTCACTTTCGCTCCGCTGCCGACACCTCATTCATTCTACGGCGCCAACTTCGCTGATCGTCTGTGTGACACGCAGAATGCCAGGACCGTCCTGACCAGGTCGATCCTCGATCATGCGATGATCACGAACAACCCGCGCTACATGGTCACCAAAGGTGGCCTCAGCAATCCCCGAGAGCTTATCGATAACCGCGTCGGTGGCCTGGTCAACGTGACCCGCCCTGACGCAATCGCACCGATGCCTCAGGCGCCGCTCAATCCGTTTATCTTCCAGACACTGAAAGAGCTGCAAGAGAACGCAGAAGAGAACAGCGGTATCTCGTCACTGACTACCGGCATGAACAAAGATGCAGTCTCGAAGCAGAACAGTGCCGCCCTGGTAGAACAGCTCGCGACCATGTCGCAGCAGCGCCAGAAGGTGATCGCTCGCAATTTCGCCAATCAGTTCGTCCGGCCACTGTTCCACGAGGCCTATCGCCTGGCAGTCATCAATGAAAGCCAGGAGAAGATCGTAGACATCGCCGGCTCCTACGTCGCTGTGAACCCATCACGTTGGAAGGAAAAGCGAGACGTGTCTGTCGAGCTGCATCTCGGATATGGCGAGCAGGACCGCGAGGCACAAAAGATGCTCGCTATGCACCAGCTCTTCAGCCAGGACCCGGCCATGCAGCCGCTGTACCAGCTGCCCAACCGCTACTCGATGATGAAGACTGTCCTGGAGAACCAGGGCGTCCTTAACGTCGATGACTACCTGACATCACCTGACCAGCTCCCACCACCACAGCCTGACCAGGCTCAGCAGATGCAGCTCCAGATGGCTGCCAAGCAGATCGAGCTGCAGGAACGTCAGACCCAGATTGCAGAGCTGAAGGCTCAAAGCGATGCAGAGATTGCACGTCTGAAGCTCGAGCTCGAGCAAGTCAAGGCTGAGGCGTCACATGCGCTCCAGTCTGACAGCATGGATCTCAAAGAAGATCAGTTCGCACACAAACGTCGTATTGACGAAGGCGAGCTCGAGATCCTTCGCCGCAACAGCACAGAAGTTCGCGGCATCGCCAGCCCGACTGGCTAACACCACAACAACCTAAGGAGAGAGCCTCATGTCGAATGAGGATGAGCTCGTGCGCCTCGGTGCAGGAGCTGCAACGCTATTGGAGAGCGAGGTTTTTAACCGAACCATCAATGACCTGGTGAACCAGGCTTTCCATACCTTCTGCAACTCGAAGCCCGAGGACACAGAAAACCGAGAGCTGGCTTACCACCATTATAGAGCCCTGACCGACATCGTCCACACACTACAGCAGCGTGTGTCTGTAAGAGACGAGATTGTCGCCAAGGGCGCTGCTGACAACAAGCAAGAGGAAAGCTAAGCACCATGCAAAACGTGCAGCAAGAGCTGAACTTGGACTACCAGGTACCCGAAACGGCTACACCGGTAGAAGACGCCATCTTAGCTAGATGGTCTACAGACGCTCCTGAAGAGGAGCCATCACAAGACGAAAGCGAAGAGGCACCGACAGAAGAGCTGTCGGAACAAGAGGAAGATGACACTGAACCTGAAGAGCTCGAAGAGTTAGACGAGGCCTCGGAAGAAGAAGAGGATGACGCTGATGACGGTGTGGAAGATGAGACGGAAGATGAGCAGGATGTTGATAGCGATGTCGATATCTCTGACGAAACTGAAGTTGAGTTTACTGTCGCTGGCGAAGTCCATACGAGCACCATCGGTCAACTCAAGCGCCTGGCAGGTCAGGAAGCTTCCCTCACTCGCAAGAGTCAAGAACTTGCTAAACAACGTAAGGACGCCGAAGACGTGTCCAATCGTAGTCATGTGGTTCTTCAGCGTTTGCTTGCAGACGCTCAAGAACGTGCAAAACCGTATGAAGACGTCGATATGCTTGTCGCATCTCGCACGATGGAAGCGGGAGACTTTGCACAGCTTCGTAAAGAAGCTCAGGAAGCGCAAAGCAACCTGAAGTTTCTACAAGAAGAAGCGGACACCTACTACAAAGACCTCCAACAGCAACAGCAGGCAGCAATGAAAGAAGCTGCCGGCGAAGCTGTGAAGGTGCTCCAGGATACGGTCCCAGATTGGTCGAATAGTCTATATAACGACATTCGCTCATATGCGGTCGCCCAGGGGCTGCCCCAGGAACAAGTTGACCAGTATGTCGATCCTATTGTGATCCAACTGCTGAACAAGGCCAGGTTGTTCGACCAGGGCAAACGTGTTGCCACCGTCAAGAAGAAGACGGCTGCAAAGAAGAAGGTATTGAGATCCAAGAAGGCGCCGGCCAATGCTCAAACAAGAGCTGCCGCCAAGCAAGACAAGGCCCTCGATAACATCCGCAACTCGCGTGACAACGAAGACATCGCAGACGCGATCCTGAAGCGTTGGGAGCAGTAATCTGTAAACCCTAGCTCAGAGAAGGAATTACCCCATGAGCCTCTATTCCACATATGACCAGGTGGGCAAGGCTGAGGACGTCCAGTCCGTCATCCAGAACATCACCCCCCTGGATACTCCGATGTATACCGCCATCCGCGACCAGAAGGTCCATGCGCGTGTGTATGAATATCAGACCGACACCATCGATGCGCCGGCTGATAATAAGATGGCCGAAGGAAGCGATGCGAGTGCATCGGCCCTGACCCCAACCACAATGATTACTGGGAACACACAGATCCTCAGTAAGACATTCAAAGTCAGTGCCACTGCAGATGCCATCAAAACGTATGGCCGCGCCAAAGAAACGGCCTACCAGCTGTCTAAGGCCCTGAAAGCTCTCAAGAAAGACATCGAATTCGCTTACGTCGGCCAAGACAATGCCGGCGTAACTGGTTCGGAGTCCGCTGCTCGAGAGATGGACAGTGCGTCTCAGCTGATTGCATCCGGTGTTACAACCGATGCCGGCTCTGGTGCAACCGACGCCCTGACCGAGGCGAAGATCAACGAGACCCACCAGGCTGTCTATGAGGCAGGCGGTGATCCATCGATCTTCATGATCAAGCCTGCCGATGCAACCATCGTCGCCGGCTTCACCGGTGCCTCCGGTCGCCAGCGTACCTTCAACGACCAAAACCAGACCCTGACCAATGCGGTCAACATTCTGGTCACACCTTTTGGTGAGCTGAAGGTCGTCCTGAACCGTGTTCAGATGAGCACACATGCGTTTCTGCTCGACCCGACGATGTGGCGCTCTGCCGTCCTTCGTCCGACGTCCCGCACTCTTCTTGCGAAGAACGGCGACGCCGACACCCACTTCGTTGTCTACGAAGGTGGCCTGATGCACCTGCATCCGTCCGCTTCCGGTCAGATCAACGGCCTGTCGTAAGACAGTGAAATAGGCGTGGGTGGGAGCCCTCTGGTTTTTCGCTCTCCTTGGCCAGAGCCCACCCACTGCCTTTTATCTTCAAGGAGACATTATGAACAAGAACGACGTGAACCTCATAGGTTCGCAAGCCGATTGGCTTGAGGACAGCGATGGTTTGGTTCTCAGGCACACCCAGGACATCTCACAAAGCTTTCTGGATGGCATCAAAGAGACCAGGAACCAAAGCCTGAACAAACGAGAAGGCGACTACATGTCTGTCGCTCAGATCCCTGTGGTCGTCGTGGAGAAATGGATGAGGGAGGGCTTCGACATCATGGGCCCAGGCATCACAGCCGCTGACATCGTCAAGCGTCTGAAAGCTGAGAACCTCGATGCATTCCTGACAACAGATAAGAGTGTCTGACCATGGCTTACAGCGGTCCTAAGAAGTTCTCGAAGAAGGTCCAGACCAAGTCTGGTCGAACCAAGACTGTCCGTTACGGCGCCAAGGGCTACAGCATTTCCCCTGGCACTAAAAAGGGCGACAGCTATTGCGCTCGCTCGAATGGGCAGATGAAGAAGAACCCAAAAGCCGCCAAAGACCCCAATAGTCCACTGCGTCTGTCTCGAAAGAAATGGAAGTGCAGTGGATCCAAATCACGCAGGAGCAAATGATGAAGGGCTTGTATGCAAACATCCATGCCAAGCGCAAAAGGATTGCCGCTGGCAGCGGCGAGAAGATGCGTAAAGCAGGCGCTAAAGGCGCACCAACAGCCAAAGCCTTCAAGAAGGCCGCTAAGACAGCCAAAAAGCCGGCCAAGAAGAAGAGCGCCAAGAGGTACGCATAATGAATTACGGAGATCTCAAGGCCCATTTCAACGACCTGCTGAACAGGTCTGATATCACCTCTAGCCTGACGACCAGGTTCATTGACCAGGGGATCTCCCGCATCCAGCGCCAGCTTCGCACACCTCTGAACGAGAAGAGTAAGACCTACACGATCACAGCGTCTACGTCTGAGCTGGTATTGCCTACAGACTTTCTCGAGATTATCTCTCTATACAGCTCTGAGTATGAGCTACGCCGCACCACCATGTCGGAATACAGGGCACTTGCAAACAACGCATACACAGGCAAACCGCAAGTGTTTGTGCGTGAGCAGGAGAAGCTGAAGCTGTTCCCACAGCCCACGTCTGGTTCAGTCACACTGTATTATTACGGTGAATTCGACGCTATGTCTGCGGACAGCGATGAGAACAAGCTCGCCCAGGTAGCACCAGACCTCATCATTTATGCAGGGCTCAGCTATGGAGCGGACTTCTACTTAGATGAACGTGCTTCCCTCTTCGAGCAGAAGTACCAGGCATTCCTTTCCGAGATCCAAGAGCAGGCAAATGACCAGGAGCTCAATGGAGGCACCCAGTCCATTCGTCCTGCCTATGGCTATAGGGATTATGACTGATGGCGAACTCTTCCTTCTTCAAGACCAGCGGCAGCTCAGTAACAACAGAGAGCACCATCCAGAGCTCTGTCGATGCCGCAGCGGCCTCTGCAGCCGCAGCCCTGGTATCACAGAATGCCGCCGCAACGTCAGCAACAGATGCAGCCGCCGAGGTTGCTTCCGTTCCGCAAACCATCGCCAACAAGTTCGGCGCCATCACAACATCAACCACGACCGCCGCCGAGGGCTCGAGTGCTGTGGTCTCCTACAGCTCAATCAATGACACCCTGGACTTCACCATTCCCAGGGGAGACACAGGCGCTACCGGCGCAACAGGTACAGCCGCCACCATCGGTGTTGGCACGGTCACAACAGGCGCTGCCGGCTCCTCTGTCACTATCTCCAACAGCGGCAACAGCGGCGCTGCTGTCTTCGACTTCACGATCCCGCAAGGCATACAGGGTATCCAAGGTATCCAAGGTATACAGGGTGTCCAGGGTCCATCAGGCACCATCTCTGTCGGTACAGTCACGACAGGTTCGCCGGGATCCTCTACAACTGTAACCAACAGCGGATCCAACACTGCTGCTACCTTCGACTTTGCTATCCCTCGCGGTGACGTTGGAGCTACCGGCGCGACCGGCGCAACCGGAGCGCAGGGTCCGGCTGGTACCATTGGTGTCGGTACAGTCACCACAGGCGCTGCTGGTTCGTCTGTAGCCATCACGAACAGCGGCTCGAGCTCCGCAGCCACACTCAACTTCACCATCCCTCGCGGCGACGTGGGCGCTACTGGAGCAACCGGCGCCACAGGGGCACAAGGTCCGCAGGGCATCCAAGGGCCGGCAGGATCAGACGCGGACGCCATTCCGATGGCCATTGCACTGGGGTAACAGGACATGCCAAACACGTTTAAGAACTACACCAAAGACGGATCCGCGACCGCAGCTAATGCGAACATGGATGTCTACACCGTGCCGGCATCGACCACCGCCACGGTCATCGGCCTCACCGTCGCGAACATTACCACTTCGCAAATCACCATCGATGTCAAACTAATCACCTCATCTGGTGATGATACTTTCATCTTAAAAGCAGCCCCGGTCCCTGTGGGATCCGGTATCGTTCCAGTAGGCGGCGACCAGAAGCTAGTGATGGAGACAGGTGACATCCTCCGCGTCATCTCCAGCGCAGCCAACTCCGCCGACAGCACGGTGAGCGTACTGGAGATTAGCTGATGGCGTATGTAGGTAATCAGCCAAGCGGCAACTTCGTTCAGGTCACGTCTCAAACAATCACAGGCAACGGCGGCGCAACCTACACCCTCGACAGACCAGCCGGTAACTCCGCTGAGATCGAGGTGTTCGTCAACAATGTCCGACAGGACCCAGCCAGCTATAGCGTGACAGGCACTAGCCTGACCCTCGGCGGCAACATCGCATCGACTGATAGCTGCTATGTGGTCTTCCAGTCAGCCGGGGTAGGGACGGTCAGCCATCCAGCGACCAACAATCTGCAAGCAGCGGACGGTACGTTCACTGGTGACCTGACGGTTGACACCAACACGCTGTTTGTCGATGCGGCGAACAATCGTGTGGGCGTGGGGACGACTTCGCCAGCATTCGGTAGCGGTTCTGGTTTGGAGATTGAAAGAGCAGGCATTTCAACCATAAGGCTAGATGACTTAACTGACAGCACAGCCATTGAAATAAAAGCAGCAGTGGGTGCTGTGGCAATTGATGGCAGAACAAATCATCCTATGCTTTTTGCGACAAATGGCACAGAACGTATGCGAATCGACGCATCAGGCCGCGTGACGATGCCGAACCAGCCAAGGTTTCGTGCGCGAAATAGCGGCATCACAAACTACACCAGCAACGGCGCAATATCTTTCAACACCGAAGACTTCGATGTTGGCAACAATTACTCAGGCTCGACTTTCACCTGCCCCGTCGATGGTCTGTATTTCTTCAGTTTCAATCTGTTCGCAAATACTGGCCACAGTGCAAACGTGGACCTGCTGCATAACGGTGGGTTTATCGGTCGAGCAGAACGTGGAGTCACAACTGGCGGTTATGAAACGATAGGGTTCTCTCTGATCTTTGAATGTTCTGCCAATGACGCCGTTCGACTGCAGCTCAACTCTGGTCAGGTCCATACCAATAGCGCGTTGAACTTCTTCACCGGCTATTTAATTGGCTAACTCACAGGAGAAATCAAATGCCGGATATCACTATCACTCTCACCGACACCGAGAACAAAGCACTCGAATACTGTGCTGTCTCAGTACAGGATTGGGCCGACAACGCCCTCACCAATCGCGCACGTATCGCGAAAGACGAGATCATAGAAAAGCTCGTCAAGCACTGCAACGCTAACGGCATCGCTATCGCCACAGGCGAGGACGCCCAGGTCACACAAGCCTTCGACCTCGAAGTCGTCGATACAGCGGCGAACGTCCAAGCAGCAGCAGAGGCAGCAGCAGCCGCATTGGCCTCTGGCGAATAATCGGAGGTTTCTATGGCCTACATCGGCAAGAGTCCAACCGGCACGGGCGTCCGTAGCCGGTTTTTCTATACCCAGAGTTCCGCTGGCTCTACGTCTATCAGCGGAAACGACGACGACAACCGCACCCTGACATTCAGCGATGCGGAATACGTCGATGTCTATCTGAACGGTTCCTTGCTTGCAAAAGCAGATTACACCGCTGCCTCGAACACCATCAGTGGCCTAGCTGCACTCGCATCTGGCGACATCGTTGAGGTGGTCGTCTACGACATCTTTACCGTGGCTGACACGGTGTCTGCGTCGGCTGGCGGCACATTTTCTGGTGCGGTTGGGTTTAGCGGTGGCATCACTGGCGATGTGTCTTTTGACACCAACACGCTGCACGTTGATGCGACCAACAATCGTGTGGGGGTAGGAACTGCCAGCCCCGCCAATTCTGTTGAGATTTCAGCTGCCAACCCAACAATCCGCCTCACTGACACAAACGCAAGCAATCAGTACAGCACCATTTCTGGCAACGCTGGCAGTGTGGTCATTAAGGCAGACCAAGAAGATAGTGCAACAGGCTCTATCCGTTTCTTTGTAGGTGGCAGCGAAAAGGGACGTTTCCTTGAAGGCGGCGGCCTCACCTTCAACGGCGACACGGCGGCGGCAAATGCGCTGGATGATTATGAGGAGGGTACATATTCTCCAAGCGTTTCAGGAAGCACAACCGCTGGCACTGGCACTTTTTCTTCTCTTAGCGGCGCATACACTAAAATAGGCAATCGGGTTTTTGTTTCTGTGCTTATAGCACACTCAAATACGCACACCTTGACCGGTGCGTATCAACTTAGTTTGCCGTTTACATCTACTAGCAATGGTGGTGGCGGTTTTATTAGTTACAAAACAGGCTGGGTTACTAACGGCCCAGATATGGCCGATATCGCTACAGGTCAGGCTTTGTGTTATCTGCGATATGACACAAATACTGGGATTGGCGATATACCGGGTTCGTACACGCAAAACGGCAGTACAGCACGAGTGCATATTATCTATGATGCAGCATAACCCCACCAGCCGGTAGGGGTCGGACAGGTCGCAGCCAAGCGACGGTAAACAAAGGAGTAAACAATGGCACTGACAGAAACATTTGAATACGACTGCGAGGTGCGTGGCCCATACAAGGCCGTGC
>VMHT01064952.1_pt1 | contig 13558 bp, 16 predicted proteins | sample 4693611 | NCBI WGS metagenome assembly VMHT01 (sample SAMN12280063, study PRJNA550983) | marine metagenome | isolation source: seawater sampled from same location over 5 years 0.02-0.2 micron viral filtrate | place: USA: collected off the coast of southern California halfway between the port... ... | reverse complement strand
TGGTAATACACCAGCAGAGCCTACTGATGGTTTCTATACGTATGATGGAGATTGGGCTTCATTACAATCAGTTTATGGAACTACACAAAACACTCTAGTTCAGATGGATCAAGATAATACATGTAATGTAACTGATTGGTACTTTAACGCTACAAGCTTTAGTCAATCAGCAAGAAGACCGTTTGATGGATGTTTCTGTCCTAATACAAATGGCTTCATAACTCAAACAGGAACCATTACTAGCAACCCTTACATATTTGTAGCAACACCATGATATTAGGAGATAAAGAATTTAAACAAGCATACCAGCCAATCTTTAATTTAGATTGGACTGGTTATGACTTATACTTAGTGGGTAGTTTAACTAACTCAGAAAGTTCAAACGATATAGATGCTATTATAGTAGGTCCTTACGATCCACCTAAGGTAATAGAATTACTAAAAGGTGTAGAAGCATGTGGACCATGGGATATTGCATACTATGGCGAAGTCTATCAACCTTATCAAATGGGAGATCCAGCAAGAATGGTACCACTAGGTAAATCAAAAGATAGACGTAGACTTAGTGCTAATCCAAAAAAATCATCTGATGGAACACCGGGAGCATGGCAAGAGGGTATATACTGGTTAAAGTGGGAATTACCATGTGCAAAACGAATAGCAAACCCAGAAAGGTACGCTGATGATATTCAGTTAATTCAAAATGGGCAACAATTATATTTCTAAATAGATATGGCACAAGAAGAAGTTAAAATTACATTTACCATTGATGGTATTGAGAAAGAAGTCAAATCTGTAGAAGAACTACAGAAAGAGATGAACAAGCTTGGTAAAGAAACCAAGAAGGTTGCACAAGAGAATTCAATATTAGCAAAAGGTAAGAAAGCATTCTCAGAATTCAAGGATACGATTAAAGGTGCAACCGCAGGATTTAAAGGTCTTGGTGGCGCAATCAAAGCCACTGGCTTAGGTCTATTAATTACCGTGATTGCTTCATTAGTAGAATACTTTAGATCGTCTGAGGAAGGCTCACGTAAGTTAGCAATAGCGATGGAAGCTGTTGGTGTCATTACTGGTAAAATCTCAGAAGCATTCCAGTTCTTAGGTGAAAAGATATTTGCAGCCTTTACTAATCCTAAAGAGGCGATCATGTCTTTCATGCAATTAGTCAAAGACAATATCATAACTAGATTTGAGGGTCTATTAGAACTAGTACCTAAACTAGGTGAAGCTATATCTCTATTATTTCAAGGTAAATTTAGCGCCGCTGGTAAAGTTGCAGCTGACGCTGTAGGTAAAGTAGTACTTGGTGTAGAAGATGTCACAGACAAAGTCGGAGGCGCTGTAGAAGCGGTCGTAGAGTTTGGTCAGACAGTAGTTAAAGAGGTTAAAGAGGCAGTTAATGTAGCAACACAACTAGTAGATCAATTTAGAGCTATTAGAGATGCACAACAAGCCCTAATTGTAGATAATGCACTACTTAACAAAGAAATGGAGACTCAGCAGAAAATAGCTGAAGATACTAACAGAACTTACGACGAAAGAAAGGAAGCACTCGAGAGATTAGGCGAAGCACAAGTAAAACTAGCAGAAAACCTAGCAGAACAAGCCAGGCTAGAAGAAAACAACCTAAGACTACAAATAGAGCAAGAATCTAACTACGAAAAGCGAGAAGCACTCGAAACTTCGCTTGCAGAGGCTACTGCTGCAAGAATTGATGCCGAAACTGCGTTAGAAACACGTAGACTAGACGCACAACGTATTACTGCTGAGTTAGAGCGAGAAGAAATAGAGAGAAAGCAAACTATTAGAGATAAACTGGCTGAAATGGAGCTAGAAGATATAGAGAATGAGTTTGTAAAGGCACAGGCCGAGTTAGAGGCTGCACAACAGAGAGATCTAGAAGAATTAGATAGACTTAAGGCTACAGAAGCAGAGAAACAAAAAGTACGAGAGTTCTATTCTGGTCAGAAAAAGAAATTAGACATAGAGGCTGCCAAAGCAGAAGAACTATTACAGAAACAAGTAACTGAGAATAACCTACAGTTAGCAGCGGGCGCATTTAATGCCATTGCTAATCTAGTTGGTAAAGATAGTGCTGCTGGTAAAGCTGCCGCGATTTCTGCAGCTACAATTTCCACATATTTAGGCGCACAGAAGGCTTATACATCTCAAATGACACTAACACCAGATTCACCTATACGTGCTGCCTTAGCCGCGGGTGTAGCAGTTGCGACTGGTCTAGCAAATGTAAAAGCTATTATGCAAACTAAAACACCAGGTCCTAGCGCTGGAGGTTCAACACCTACACAACCTAGTATACCTGCATTTAATCCAACAGATGCTCTTGCAGACGCACAGAGCGGTGCGGATATAGATAATCAAGTAGGACCTGAATCAGTATCCGGTGCTGGCGGTAATCCAGCAGTAATTAGAGCCTATGTGGTTGCAGAAGAGATGACAACACAACAAGAGGCAGACGCAAAAATTAATGACCTAGCAAGGTTGTAAGATAAATACATTATGAAGAAAATAGTAGAACTTTTAATTGATTGGGATGAAATGGACTTCGATGACTTAGGCGTCGATGTAATGTCAATCGTAGATAAACCAGCAATCGGTATAGATTTCTTAGCATTTAGTGAAGAGAAGTTTGTAGAACGTAATCCTGGAGAGTCAGAAAATGATTTTATTGGTAGATGTATACCAGTATTAAAAGGTGAAGGCTATGACGACGATCAAGCTGCTGCTATTTGTTACGACTCATTTGAGTGTGAAGACTGCTTTGACCTAGACGACGCATGTTGGCCTGGTTATGAAGCAATTGGTATGAAAGACAAAGGTGGTAAGAAAGTACCTAATTGCGTGCCAATAGAAAATCACGCATTAAGACAAGAATTTGACCAAGAAAAAGCTTGGGCAATGGTAATAGAAATGGCTGAAGAACTAGGAGAGACAGTTGACTATGAAAAGGCTATTTACGTAGACAGTACTAAGACTAACTTTGAGAACATTGGTGATTATGTTAAAGGAATAGGTGCTTTAGATATTTTAGGTCGTCAGGGCCTAGATAACGAGCCAGAGACTAAGTACAGATACGCAGGCAGTCTAGCAGCACAGAGAAACTTCTGTAAAGCTATGGTTAGAATGAATAAACTGTATACTAGAGAAGAAATTAACGAAATGAATTCTAGAATTAATACAGGATTTAGACATAGAAGTCAACCTTACTCCATTTTTGATTTTAAAGGCGGAGTTAACTGCAATCATTACTGGGAAGAACTAGAAGTCTACAAAGATGGTAGAGAAACTGTCATAATGTCAAAAGGTAGAGCAGCAGGTAGAGCAGGTCAAGTAGCGTCAAGTTCTAATGACTACTGGAGATACCCTGGTACATTCGCATTCTCATCTGATGACGAGATGATCGTAACAGGACCAGCAATGGTACCTCAACAACTAATCCTAAGAAAAGATGCACAGGGTAACCCATTTCACGTATACTTCTCTAAAGATACTATAAAGAAAATTGCTCGTAAGTTTTTCGAGTATAACAAACAAAACAATACCGATATAAATCATGACGATAACATCAGTACTTCTAATACTCTGCTTGAGTCTTGGATTGTGGAGGACCCAAAGATGGACAAATCGACATCTATGGGCTTTAATGTTCCTGCTGGAACGTGGATGGCTTCATATAAAATCAACGATGAGTATACTTGGAATAAAATTAAAAACGGAGAGCTCAACGGTTATTCAATCGCTGGTAACTTCATTGAAAAAGCTGCTAAACTATAATGGACGAAATCAAAGACTCAGTTGCCAATGCAACAACAATTGCGGGTGCGGGTGCTGTAATGATCGACTGGAACATGGTAATGACCATGGCTCTACTTGTAACAGGGATAATCCTGAATGTTGCAAGAATAATTGAGATAAGACGTAGAAAGAAAGACTAACTCTGTGACTGGCGCCATACTTGCCAGTACTTTTCTAGAGTTTCATTCTTTTCAGTTTCTCTTAGTATACCATAAAAACCTAGTGTCCACTTGCTAGGTACACATTTACCATTAACATCTAATTTCTTAGCTCTATTACTACCCTTTACATAATACCAAGGGAAGCCTAAGTTAGCACGTCTGCCATCCGCGTATGGTATATCTAGGATGCCATCAAACTGCTCTGCTGTCAAGTCAATGATACTATCATCTATTTTATTCTGTACAAACCAGTGGCTTGTAGTACCGTCTACGCCTTTAATATGAAATGGCATTGCCTTTATACACTTAAGTTCCCAATCACTATCATATCCTCCTAAATAATAGAAGATAAACTGTGATACTGTAAAGCATTTACCCCATGTCCATGGAAATGTATGTACTTTATCAAGCGCCTCTTTCTGTGCTTTATAGTTAGTTCCATCTATCCTACCACACGGCCACATCGCTATATGCGTTGGCGGTGGCTGAAATAGATTTTGATTCTCGTAAAAGAGTTGTTTAAGATGCTCCATGGATTATTTATCGGACTTTCTGGCCCACCATTATGAATTTGTTTTAGATTTATATGTCATTTTTGCTGTAAGCTTGTTTGATGTAAAGTCAAACTCACTAAACCATTTACGTAACTTTAGAGTTCTGGTTTTAGCCATTGTCATAGATAAAGTAGCTGGATTAGTATCACATGGATATGTGTGAATGTCAACACCTAAGTCGTCAGCAGTATCGAGTACTGTGTTTAACAGTGTAGTACCATGGCCTTGACCTTTGTTATGTGCCATAATTAAGTCAAGTATAATCTGATCGTTATGGATATAAAAGTGTAATACACCTATTTCTAGTTCTAAGGCTACCTTAAAGATAGGGCCAATATCTTGCCACCATGGTTTACCGTCACCCTTGAAGGTATCGTTAAAGTATTGTGGTAACTCAATAGCACCGAATTTAACATCAGTAGTTTTAAAGGTTGCAGCAACGTGGTGTACAAACTTAATAAGCTTGTCAAATGTTGGAGACATACCTATATAGTTGCCAATAGTGTTAAAAGGTAACTGTATGTCAAGCCTTGTTTCCATACGTTTGTAGTGAGCCATTGTTAATTTTAGTTCTGATTTTGTCATTTGTTTTATAGTTTAATTTTAATTACAGTACTAATATACGAAAAATAATTGACATAAAAAAATATTTCGCGGTTTATTTTGTAAAAACTTGTCTATTTACAATGGTTTTAAATAAGGACTTCTGTCAATATGGTACAGATACATATTTCTATATGTCAGGCATAAGTCTGATTAAACTAAATAAATTCAAACAGTATGACAGTTAACGACGCAATTAGCAAACTAAGAGTAATGCTTGGTGCTGCTACTGAAGAAGTTAAGAAAGTTAACATGGAAGAAATCGAAGAAAAAGAGGAAATCAAAGTCAAAATGGCTGAGGCTACTCTAGTAGATGGAACTGAAGTGTACACAGAAGGCGAAATACAAGCAGGAGCAATCCTATTTGTAAGAGCTGGAGAAGGTGCAGACGAAGACCCATTCGCTCCCGAAGGAAAACATGAAACGACTAGCGGTTTATTAATCACTGTAGGTGAATCTGGAGAGATTACAAATGTAGAAGATAAAGGCTCGGAAGAGACTGTATCTGAAGCAGAAGGCACTTTCGAAGAGGAAGAAGAAGTAATCGTAAAAGAAAAAGACTTTGATGTAGAAGGAATGCTAGAAGGCATTGCTACTATGTTAGAACCTTACAGAGATGAAATTAAAGAACTGAAAGAAGAACTTTCTGTACTAACTTCAAGATTTAACGAGGTTGCTGACGAACCAGCAGCAAACAAGGTACGCAACACCTTCTCAGAAGATGCAAAAAACAGACAATCTACATCTGAAGCAAGATTCGAAAGACTTGTAGCTTTAAGAAAAAGTAGAAAGTAAACTAAACCAAAACACAATTAAAAACAAACAAACATTATGGCATTTGATTTAACAGCGCTAGCAGCGTACACAGATGAAACATCAATGGATTTAATTGCAAAGGCAGTATTAGAAACTGACTTAATGTCTAACATAGATTTAAGATCAGGACTTTCTGCTGGAACAGTAGCAATCAACTTAATGGACGGTGACTTAAACGTTGCTGATCTTGCATGTGGTTGGAATCCATCTGGTAATGTAGATTTCTCACAAGTAGACATCGTTATCAGAGACAAACAAGTAAAAATGGACTTATGTCCAGAAGACCTAAGACAATACTGGTTAAGCCAGAGAATGTCTGCGGCAGCAAACCAAGAGAGTGTACCTTTCGAAGAAGTAATCGCAGATTACTACGTAAAGAGAATCTCTAAATATAACGAAGCTTACCTAATTGACGGTGACGGAACTGGAACTGGTATTAAAGATCAAGTAACAGCAGCTAACGGTGCTACTTTATCTGCAGCTCCAGCAGCATTCACACTAGCTAATGCAGTAGAGCAAGCGTTAAACATCTTTGATGCAGTAAATGAAGCATCTAAAGATAGAGACGATTTAATTATGATCATGTCTCCAGCTAACTTTAATACTCTAAGAAGAGCATTAGTTGCACAAAACTATTACCACTATGACCAAGGAGACGGACGTTCTTTCGAACTTCCAGGTGCTAACATCACAGTAGTTAAAACTTCAGGTTTAGTAGGTTCTGACTATGTAGCAGCAGGTCCTTCTTCAATGATTGTAGCAGGTACAGGTTTAGAAGATGATATGTCAACAGTACAGTTCTTTTTCGACAAAGGACAAGATGTTGTAAAATTCATCGCTAAATGGAGATTAGGTGTAGCCGTATCTCAAGTAGATCAATTCGGTACAAACGGATTAGCATAATTAAACTAAAAAAACAAAAAGAACACTATGAGTTGTAACATCACATCAGGATTTACTTTAGATTGTAATGACGCCAATGGAGGTTTAGATAAAATCTTTATCGCTAACGGACCAGTTGAATCTATTACACAATCCAGTGGAACTATCACAGTAATTACTGTGGCTGGTTCAGCCCTTACGCCTAGTGACTTCTTTGATTTTGAAGTTCCAAGACAAACTAGTTCATTTACCGAAACTATTAACGTATCTCAAGAGAATGGTACAGTATTTTACGACCAAGCTCTTACAATGATATTCAACAAAATGGAAGCAGCAAAGAGAGATCAGATTTTACTGATGGCTCAATCTACTGACATGGTTGTAGTATTTAAAGACAACAACGGAAAGTACTTTTCTGTTGGCGTTGAAAGAGGTGCATTTATGACTGCAGGTTCATCCTTAACCGGTGTTGCTTATGGCGACAGAAACGGTTACGAACTAACAATTTCTGGAATGGAAGAAGCTCCATCATTTGAAGTTACAGGCTCTATCGTTGAGGCATAATATCGACGAACACAATTAGTCTAGACAGGGGTCCCATACGCGGGGACCCCTTTCTTTTTACAACTAGCCATGTTTCTATATTTCTATATGAAACATACTTAATACGAGATGACGACAACTATAACAGCTGAAGAAGCATTCTTTTTCATTAATGCACCCACTTCAGCACTAGATCTTAACGACACATTCACACTTAAGTCACAGTATTCACAGGATATACTAGTAACTGTAGCGTCTGGTGACTGGACAATTGTTAGTGAAAACTCAAGATATGCAGAATTTATGGTAGATTTACCAACAGATTTTGAAGATAAACACTATAACGGTTTTTATACATGGACATTAGGTCCTTATTCTGATATTGTTAAAATAATTACAAAGCCTGGAGGTGACTCCGGAAAAGTCGAATACATATCTAGTAACGAAGATAGAGACGCTGAAGTATTTTATCGTCCAAATTATTAAAAAGAAATATGAGAAATATACCAGAAGGATTATATAGTATAAAAGGTAGTAAGTTTGAGGCCTTAGACCTACCAGTAATCCAAGAACAAAGAGGAAAAGACTACATCAAATTTGGTGCAGATAATCTATTCCCACAAGAACTTATTAAATTGTATGATACGTCTGCAATGAACCACACATGTGTAGATGCTATTAGAGATGGTATCTATGGTGAAGGTGTAACAGAGTATGGTACAGAATACCTTAACACTGAGGGTGAGACTATTAACGATGTCTTTCAAAAGATAGCGTTAGACTACACACTATTCGGTGGTTATTCATTAAACCTAGTATGGAATAAAGAAGGCACAAGAATAGCCGAAATCTATCACTTGCCTTTTGCAAATGTAAGATCAGGTAAACCAGATGAAGAGGATAAGATACACAGTTATTACTATTCTAGCGACTGGTCACAAATAAGAAAATACAAACCAGTAGAATATAAATCATTTGATGTCACAGATACAAAGAAAGATAGCGCAAGTCAAATCTATTATTGTAAAGATTACAACCCAGGCCAAGAGATCTATCCTCTACCGGCTTATATTGGTGGTGTTAATGATATACAGCTTGATGCGAGGGTGTCAAGATTCCACAACGCAAACATCTCAAACGGACTTGCGCCAAGTATGTTCGTCCAGTTCAGAAACGGAATACCAAATCCTGAAGAAAGACGTGACATATATAGAGAAATAGAAGATACATTCAGTGGAGAAGAGAATGCGGGTAGATTCTTCTTGGCTTTTTCTGAGCCAGGAAAAGAGATGCAAGTCACTCCTGTTGAGAACGCAAACGACGATTACTACTTAACTCTTGAACAACGTATTACAAGTAGAATTCTTACTGCACACCGCATTACTTCTCCACTTCTTTTAGGTATTAAAGATGGTGCAGGTTTCTCTAGTAACTCAGACGAAATCATTACGTCTTACTCACACTTTATGAATACAGTGGTAAGACCAAAACAAACTAAAATTATTAACACTTTTAGTTATATCTTAAGTCTGTACGGACTAAACGTAAGAATAGAAGTAGAGCCAGTGCCAATGATTATAGGTACTGACGAAGACGATCCTGCGTTACAAGAAGACATAACAAATATAGCAGACGAATAATATGAGCCAAACAGCATTACTAGTATCTGAGCAAAGAATGAAACAGTGGACTCAATTAGATGACAATGTCAGACTAAATGAGATTACACCAAACATTCTACAAGCTCAAGACATATATTTACAAAACATATTAGGTACACGTCTATTCGATAGACTTAAAGCAGGTGTTATTGCAGGCGACTTAACAGCTAATGAGGAACTACTTATGAAAGACTACGTAGGACCAACTCTAATGCAATACGCACTCTATCTAATGTTACCTAGCATTAAGTATAAGATAGCTAATCAGGGCGTACTTAACGGTACTTCTGAGGAGACTTCACCTACTACTCTAGATGAATTACAATTTATCATGCAGAGAGTACTAGATACAGCAGAGTTTTACTCTAAAAGATTAACTAAATACTTTAAGGATAATCCTAACTTATTCCCAGAGTATCAGAATCCAGGCACGGATGGTATGATGCCTGACAAAAGAAACCCCTACTTTAGTGGCCTAGTCACTGGTAGATCAAATTTATCATATTATGAAGAGAAATACGGAGAATGCACAGACTGTGGGCCTTCCACGACAATCGTCGGCGACTAAGAAGAACATACAAAAATTAAGAGTTGCGTTAAAGAAAATTAACAACTCTAAGTAAAATTATATTTCAATATAGATGGATATTAAATCAGTAACGAAAGACTATGTAGAGTGTGCCAGTGGTGGTGCAGTAACTACTCCTACCAATGGTAGCTGGATTTCTGCATACGCAATACACTTAGGCGCTACAACTATTGTAAATGGTTCGTGGCTACAAACTCTATGTGTACAATTAGGTATAACACAACCAGTAAATAGCTCATGGGTAATAGCCCTAGCTAATTACTATGGTATCACACAACCTAAAAACGGTACATGGTGGTATGCAATTGCTGATGATGCTTGTAATGGCGGAGGGCCAGGCGTACCATTCGTATGGAATACAAACACAAATAACTGGGAAGCTGAGACTAGAACTTGGTCCCTAACATAAAAAGAAATTAAAACATGAGTACTCTTACAGGACAAAGTATAGATTCAAGTTACCAGGGTCTAATAAAAACAACAGATAACGGAGTTATCTCCGCTACTGCTAAAGCCGTTACAGACGGTTTAGGTAACGCAACAAATATAGAAATTAGCAACACGGCTACTAACTTTGTTAGTGGTACAGTTAATTTTACTGGATCGACAGTTAGCGGACTTCCGGGTGGCGCTGCAGGACTAGAGAACGGTACAGGTGCTGATTCATTACAGTCTGCGGCTGCTTTAACTACTAACGCAGCAGATGCTTCGGGCGCAGGTTCTATCGCAATTGGTGATGGAGCAGAGGCTACAAGACAAGAGTCTGTAGCAATAGGTCAAGGAGCAGAAGCAAATGGTTCCGGTTCAGAAGGTAGTATAGCTATCGGACATGGTTCTGTTGCCTCAGCTAATAGAGGTATTGCAATTGGTATTAACGGAACTACTAATTCATCAGAAGGTATTGTAATTGGTGACAATGTAGATATTTCTGGTTCAGATAGATCTGTAGCTATTGGTGGTGCAATTAGTATCTCAGGTGGTAATGACAAAGTTGCTATCGGTACTTCAGCCAGTGTTACAGGACAAAGAGGTCTAGCATTTGGTCAGAACGCTAGCGCAACAGCTACTGAAGCTATTGCCATGGGTTACAATGTAACTGCTGGAACTGCAAACACATTAAGTGTAAACGCATTAGAAACACAATCAGACGGTGGTGTTAATATTAAAGGTGACGGTACGAACGCAGGTAAATTAAAATTATACTGTGAAGATGCTGCAGGCACACACAATGTAACACTAGAAGGACCAGCACACGCAGGTGGATCTTCATACTCTTTAAAATTACCTAACGTACAATCAGCAGGTACACAGATACTAGAGGCTGATGCTTCAGGTAATTTAGCATGGATTAACACACCATCAGGTGGTGGAGGAGCTGCAGGACTAGTTGCAGGTACAGGCGCTGACTCTATGAAGTCAGCCGACACACTAACTACAAATGCTGCCACATCTTCAGGTAACGGTACAATTGCTATTGGTAATGGTGCTAACGCATCAGGTGCTAACGGTTCTATCGCGATTGGTGAAGGAGCCTTAGCAGATGGAGATAGAGGTATTGCAATTGGAGAAGGAGCTGGATTCTTAACAGGTGCAGACTCAAGAGGTGTATGTGTAGGTTACAACACTGGTTTCGGTGGTGGTACTGATATTGTATCGATAGGATATAATTCTACTGCAAAAGCTAACGGTGCTATCTCATTAGGTGATAGTGCAAGAGTTGATAACTCAAGTGCAACAGACGCAATCGCAATGGGTAACCTAACAACGATTACCGCAGCTGCACCAGGAGCTGTAAATATTAATACAGGTACTCTAACTGCAGGTATAGAGAATACAGTGTCAGTAAAAGCACTAGCCACAGTAGTTGACTCTACGCCAACTGCAGGTGGTATCTTAATGTCAGATGCCGGAGGTACAGACAGAAGACTTAACATTACTACATCAGGTGGATTACAAGTAGATTCAACACCTGTTGGAATAACTTCTTTTAGAGGTACTGCATGGTCTACAAGCACACACGTTGCTTCAGACCTAGTATACTCTACGTTTATGATTCCAGGTGGTACATTTACTACTGGTGACGTACTAGAATTAAATGATATAGAATATAGAGACGGTTTAAATAACTGGGGTTATACATCTATCTGGGTTTCAGATACATCACAAACAGTAGGTCAAGCACCTGCAAGTGGTAACAACTACTCATTCGGACAAGAACAATCGTCTTCAGCACGTAAAAGTATCTACTTTAGTAGAAAACTTTATATTAATTCTGGTGGAACATTCCTAATGCCTTATGGAAATACGAATGATGTGAATGCACAATCTTCATCAGATCCTTCAGTAACATATAATATTAACTGGGCAAACGATCAGTATATTTACTATCAATTATGGAGTGATTCAACTACAGGTTCTTATACTACAGCTGGAACTTTCCTTAGAAAATTAAACTAATACTATGAGCGGATACATCAAATACATATACGACGAAGACGGTAACATAATCAGAGTACCGGATGAAGAGAAAAACATCTCTGAACAAGAGAGATTAGAAAAAGAAATAGCTAAATTAGAGGCTGAACTAGCCGCTCTAAAATTAGCGCAGTAATTTCTGAAACAATATTATATAGCGATATATAATACATGTTGGTAGTCATATACTGACATAATTAGTTCAACTACATATTAATTTTAGCCATTATTAGTAGTTGTTTATTTTATTTTTATATCTTTCAAAGGGTCCTTAGGTCGAGGGCCCTTTGTTTTGTATCCGCCTTTTTTTAGAAACTTTCGCGATATATACTGTATAAAGATAAAACTAATTAATATGAAAGTAAATCACACAGTACATTACTCACTCCTCGACCATGACATACTGAATGACCTCAAGGGTATACGCAAGATCGTTACCTGGTTACTATGGTGTAAAGTCATACATCTTACTAAATTCACAGGTAAAGCAGTCATACAACAAACTCAAATGGCTCAGTCATTTAAGACACATCAGAGACAGATACAAGCAGCAGTAGAACACCTTACTAAACATAGAATGATTAAATGTCTACAAGCCCCACAGTACTCTAAGGGGATTGCCGGCGAATACATAACGGACACAGCCTGTATCCAATTGCTACAAAGCCTGTATCCAAAAGGCTATAAACCTGTATCCGATAATGGTAAACCTGTATCCGTTAGACCAAAAGCTGTATCCAACCCGGATTACCTTAATAATTCTAAGAATTCTAATAATTCTAAGAATATTAACGAAGGTAATGATTCTTCTTTTATCAAAGAATCATCACCTTCTCATAATAATCAACCCCACAAACCTAAAAGAACTATGAAGGAAGACCTTGAGTATCTCAATAGAATTCAGAGAGAACGTGAAACTAACGGAAAATTTTAACTATAACTATAAACATAATATAATAATACAATGAACAACTACGAACACATTAAAACAATTGGAGACATCGTTACCCACCATAACAAGGTAAGGTACATGCAACACAACCTAGAGGTTACACAACTAACAATGCTTACTGCTCTAACAGTAGACGCTAAAGGTAAACCTAAAAAGTATGACGACAAGGGTCATGAAGTCAAAGACCCGATATTAGACTATAATGATAAAGTAGAGACTATAATGAAAGAACTTAACTCGGGTACACTAAAAGAAGATCTTAGTGACTTTGACGAGGCTAATGGTAATGAACTTACTACCGCTAAGTACTGGAGAGATAAACTTAGAGATATACAGGGTAAAGTAGATAAAGAGACTGGTATAAAAGAAGATGTACTCGATGGTCTAATTAGACAGACAGGCTATATTGAAAACCCTGCTATTATTACAGGTATTATCTTACTAAAGTGGTTAGGTAGTCGTAAACGTCTATGGAACAGATTTAAAACCAGTGCAGAGTCTGC
>VMHT01008456.1_pt1 | contig 13559 bp, 11 predicted proteins | sample 4693611 | NCBI WGS metagenome assembly VMHT01 (sample SAMN12280063, study PRJNA550983) | marine metagenome | isolation source: seawater sampled from same location over 5 years 0.02-0.2 micron viral filtrate | place: USA: collected off the coast of southern California halfway between the port... ... | reverse complement strand
GAAATTTTTTGTCGCACCATTTCACATACACATTCACACACATTCTTTTTTGCTCCGCGGTCGCATTTACAATGCGACTGATTTTATATAATAAATCTTATATAAAATGTGCTCTCCCGATCATCTTGCTGATGTTGATGGTTTTGATGTTTTAGACAAGGCTATCGTCTTGAGACTCTTCGTTGGCGAAATAACTAATATGGTATTACGATTGTTTTCACTCCCATTATATTGTCGTAATCTAATATGGCGTAGTAGTTAGATGTTATTCTACCGATTAAAAAACTGGGCATTTCATTCTTTAATCTTATCCATACAATACAATACTTTATCTCCTTACAAATATCTTCCATATAAGATTTATGAACTCTCTTACATATGTCATCTACCAATTCTGGTGGTAGATTTTTAGATAAAACATAATCCATTTTTTTAGTAATCCATAATACTTATGTCTTTCTTTTTTCTCGGTTTACCTCCCGCTTCCTCGCTTGGTTGTCTATATTTTTTACCCTTATCAAATTTACTTTTCTTGTAATCATTAAATATTGCCTTGGGATCTATATTTTTCTCTCGATCTAAAATTTCTTTCTTCAAAAGTTTTTCTGGTTTTTTTAAAGTATTACCATCTTTTGATGATGATTTTTCTATTTCATCTATATGATGTAATGTCTTCAACATTTTTAATTAATAATTTTTTATAATAAATTTGTATTATAAAATAATGTCTCTTGTCTCGCTATCAAGTCGTAATGAGAATGTCCAAGGTTTAGTTCAAAATCCAAATAATTTCCGAAATAATTTTCCTCAACCTCTTGTCTTAAAACCTCATAGTCAAGTATGTTTGACCAATCTTACATTTACAGCCGTTGAAGGCGATTTGTTTGAAATTCAAGGAAATGATGATATTAATAGTTTTACTGGTAATAATAAATTACTTTTTGGTTTTGATGATGCTCAAGAAACTGCTGGTTATGATGTAGCCATACTCACCGCTGGAAAATATAAAGCAACTACTCTGGCTACTGAAATAGCAAGGGCAATGAATGAGGCTAATCGTATGAAATACTATACAATCTCGTGTGTTTTCTCTGAAGGTAATCCAAATGCCAACCCCTTGGAATTGGATGAATTTACAATCTCTTATACTGAGACTGCCGGTTTAAACCCAACTGTTTACGCAAGAGGTGATTGGACACCTTCTACTCGCCATACATCAACTAATGTCGTTTTTAGCGACACATCATCTTCCGTAGCCGGAACTGCCGTTTTACAAAAGAGAGTAGCGTTTTCTAATACCGCTACCGCTACCTCTCACGCCGAGGCGTTTTCTTGGCAAAAAGGATTACTCCTATACACACAAGGTCAAGGCGGTGGATCTTGTTCTTGGACTATCCCACTTTCAGATGGTGCTACCGCATTACCCGATAGTGATTCTTCATCAAGAATCCATAATATGAAATTTGGTCTTGTAAGACCTACATTAGCCGGAACTGCCTTGGAGGGTGTTGCCGGTCAGGTTGATGCCCGAATGAGATTTCAATCAACCCGATCAGATATTGAAATTGAGACACTACGAGATGGTAATGGTAATCGCATTAATATATATATCTCGCGACCTAAATATGACGGTAGAACTATTTTTGAAAAAAGTAAACGTATATTAGTTCGTAGTTTTACAATTGGTGCTATTACAGTCCCCGCGTTGCGTTCCATTGATTTCTTAATGATTAGAGTGACTCCGTTTTTCAGAACTAATGATTTTATCGTTCAAATTTTCAAATCAATCGATGGTGGTGCTACATTTACAGCCCTCGCTAACGGCGGTGGAACTGCGAGAGATGGAAGACCCGTTGTGTATACTGAGGATATGGGTGGTTTTGCGGATGGTAATGGTGGTAATCCGGCACAATTTACAAGTGTCGTATATTCTACTCGTGGTGTTGATGATGGTGCGGGTGGTAGAATTAAAGCCATATTTGAACAATTTCTACCCGCCGTTGTTAATCTTATTCCGTGGGTTAGAATGCCAAGACAATCAATTTATTCTGGCGGTGCGGGTGGGACTCCGGTCAATCAGCAAGTTTACACTGGACTCGATCTCCTTGATGGGAGTGAGGATGCCCCTTGTCAATTTCAACTCGATATTGGCGGTGGTGTCACCGCTAATAATCAGTATACGATTTCTTTTCAAAATTCTGGAACTGGTTATGGATATGATGGGAAGATTAGTATTGCGGTCAATCCTACAACTGACGATGCCCCCGTCCCTACAACTGATGTTAATGGTGTGGCTTTTAAACAAGACGCCCGTGATGTCAGTAAATGGAGTATATATACTGATGACACCGTTCCGATTGCTACTGCGGTTCCAATTGGGACAATGGTTTATGATTTATCAACAAATACCGGTGGTCTTACCATTAATGGCGGGTTCGGTGGTGGTAATTGGGTCGGGACGGTTGTCGGGACAAACAAACCTTCTCCTCTATCAACTCCCGCATTTAGTGATATTACAATGGTTGAAAATCCCGCAGATTCTCTTACTTACTTGCGTAGAGGGTCTGATGTCGTCGGTTCTATATACCCTTACGAAAAGATTTTTACTACTGCCCCTACAACTAACCAAGTTATCGGGGTTGTGATAGCCGGTGGTATTTTAAACACCGCATTTAGAGCCATCCTCGGTCAAGTGACCCAAAACGACATTCGTAATATTGGAGTTGGTCAATATCGTCGTCTCACTACTCAATTGAGTGGAACCGTTCAACGAACTCTCGGTTTTTCACAAACAACAGTTCAGTTGGCAAGGGCTACGAGACAATTCTTAACTGACATCAGTCCTGATTATGTATTGGATGGTGCTAATAATCTTCACGTGTCCGTCCCCGAATTGTCCAACGTCAAATCAGTTGAAGGTGAGTCAAGTCAGCAATATAAAACTATTGCCATAGTTCCAAAAAATACATTTACAACTGATGACACAGGTGTTATGAGTTATCTATCAAGTTATGAAAATTGGATTGATGTAAATAATGCTGAGACTCTAAATGTCAATGAACTCTCATTTCAGATCCGTAAACCAAACGGTAAGGTCAGTAAATATGTCTCCGGAACTACTCGGGCTACTATCAAGTTCAGAGAAGACCCCGAAGTCAAGAGAGAACGAATGTTTGAAAAAATGGCTGACCGTATGGCTCTACTACAAACTCAAACAAGTCAGCCTCTAATTGATCGTAGTAGTTTTGTTGGTTCTTAATTTCTTACTATATAAAATGAATATGTTTACTAAACTCAAAAGAAGATTTTCCAAAAAAAAATTTACTTTACCTAAAGTAGATTTTATAAGTGAAATTGAATGTCATCGTCCTACGCGTTCATACATCTGACTTTTTCGCTTCCCATTCCGTATGTGTCTTGGTCTTACAATGTCTTGACCAATTGTCCCTACGAACTGATGCTCCGCAACCGCATTTAATCGGTGACGACTTTTGGGCGTCTATTTTTTCCTTATTCTCCTTCTTGTATTTTCTTGAATTAGCATTTACTTTTTCTTTATTCTTAATTCTATAATCTTTCATAGAATCAAGTTTCTTTTGCTCTTTTACTTTTAGAACATCTCTTTCCTCCGTTACTTTCTTCAATTGAGATTTCAAGTCTTCAATTTGGTCATTGGATATTTGTGTAGCCTCTTCGTAGTGATGCTTCATATTCTCATTCACCGTCTTTTGATTCGTCAAATCACAATTCAATAGATTGTTCTCCTCTTCAAGCCATTCAATCTTTTCCGCTTGTTCTTCCATCATCTTCTTCATACGACTATATTGAGTTAGAAGTTCGGTCATTTTGTCTTCGAAGGTTGCCATTTTTTAAAGTTTTTCTTTAAAAAAATCAATTTTTTTCTCGTCTTAATTAAAAAACATAATATGTTTAAACCATTGTTGAGACGCCTTGTGAGTTAATCATAATGCGTTTGAGACCAAATGCGTATAGGTATAGAATCTTTTGTTCGGTTCCGTTGAGATAATCAACACGAACACTTGTTGTTTCTTTTGATAGATCCATTACCTGAGCGAACTTAGATAGACTTCTTGCGACTACGAAATTGTCAGCAATACGCTGGAGCGAGAGCACTCTTTCATCTACATTTACGAGTGCCTTCTGGAGTTCGGAGACGTGTAATGCCTCTACACGAGTTTCCTTACCAGCGAGTCTTACATTATACCTCTTGATTGGTGCGAGGCGACTTGGGTAGTGTTGTGTTCCGTGAATAAATTCATAGGTCTGACCTCCATCTACAATACCCGATAGAGAGTGTGCTCCTATTGATCTTGCCCGTGCGGTCGCCGTTGAAAGCGGTTGGCAGAATAATGCCTTGGCTCGTGTCATCGTGACGGGCATTTGGGCTTGGACAAGACCGCTTAAATTTGACTGATTATGTCTGAAAAGTTGATATGACATAATGTCAAATGAAATACCCGAAGAAGAAGTTGAAGCCTCCATCATCCCATTTACATAACTTTCTGGTGGAGTGACGCTCTGGACGATGAATTCTAACTCACTCATTTCATACGATGGTGCGTTGTATGATCCGGAACGAAGGTCATTACCGGCGACGTTATTTGCGAGAGTATGGAAAGTTCCGGCTACCTCACGATCCGCTACCTTGTAGTATACGAGTGAATCGATTGCGTGGTCGAACTGAAGACCGCCATTGCGGTTGCGGAGAGGATTGTATACAATGGTGAGAAGATTTACTCCATATGTGTTGAATCCGAGAACGACACCGAGTGCCTCTTCGTTGGTGTGGGGTGCGTCGTTATTGGACACATATAGAATATCACCTACTGCGAATGGATTAAAATCACGACCGATGTTGACACGGCACTGGTATCCCTCTGAGAATGCTGTAGCACCGCCAATAGTGGCTGGAAGACCTGCCTCGGCTACACGTGTTTCAGTGTTGTTTGCGTGTGCGTCTACCTTTAGGAAGACTCTTCCAAGATCGCCGTGGGTCTTTTCACCGAACATATTAGTGATAACACAAGAACGCTGGAGTGAATCTGTCTGGAGTTGGATGCGAAGACCATTCATAAGTCCGCTTGGGATGACATTTCCGCCTCGGAAAAGTCCGCAGTCAAGTGGCATCTGAACCATCACGTCGTGACCTTCGTGGACTGGAACATCAAGTGCCGGTGCTACTGCGGTGATTTGAGGAACTGACTTGTAGTAAAGTGTTTTATCTTGTCTGTTTGTCCCCTCTACTGACTGGACACCTTCAAATAATTCATCTTTAAGTCCGGTATTGCGAGTAAACTGATTTAAAAGTGCTCTTTTTGCTCCATATTCTTCACTTACTTCTAAACTGGTCTGGTTTGAACCATCACGAATAATAAGTTGTCTAAAGAGGGCGTGACTACCGCCGGCACGGGCATCGGGAACGATTTTACCCCGAGCATCTTTAAACTTCAAATTAAATTTAAGATAACTATTAGTTGGGTCAATGAATCCAACGAAAGATGGAACGTGGAAGCGTATTTCATCGTTTTGAAAAACGGTCGCTACGTTTTCTGGTTTGATAGCGACGGACTTGCTGGGAATGAACTGATTCTGTTGTTCTGCTCTAAACATTTTTATTAAGTTTTTTTTTTAATAAAAATTTTAAATTTACATTAGTAATGTTAAGTTAAAAAAATATAATAAACTAAATACAATCCAAAATAATAAATACAAACTGGAGCAAATATTAATACATCATTGATATGAATCATTTTTTATTATTCATCTAATTCAAATGCTTCGTCCCAATCAAACTCATCATCAGTAGGACACTCGTTTCCCTCCTCGTCTCTCAAATACCTATCTCCCTTATCTGCCTTGAATTTCCAACAATCATTCTTACAATGGATTAGTTGTTTCTTCATATCATCTTTGTCAAGGAATCTACACCATCCGTGCCCAACTACGTGTATCTCAATCGTAAAATCTTCATCCAAGTATTCAATACACTCCTCCTTGACATATGTATCAATTTCTCTCTTGACATTAAACTCTTCATTATCTAATTCAAACTTGATATTGATAGATTCTTCATCTGGAATCTTATTTATCTCTACGTCCAAAAAGAGTTCATCTCCATCCATTTCTCCGTTCTTGTATTCGTTCCTACATCTACATACGCCTTCGTCGTTTGTGATGAACTTTTCTGGAATATCTTTAAAGAGATTGAAATATTCAATATGATCCCAACTAAGATAAGTAATGTATTCTGGCATCTTGTTGTTAGATAGTCTTTTTTTTCAATTTTTTGAAAAAAAATCAATTACGGAAAAATTATTAAGCGGAGACTGTGACCTTTCCATTACGGATTGTCATTAGGCGTTCAACTGAAGCGTAAACACGCACTTCTCTTGCTCCTTCTCTATCACGAGTGCGACCAAGTTTTTTCATTATGATAATTGGCTTAGAACCAATCTGGCGACCATTACCAAGAACATTCACGGATGATGTAGTTAAATCCAAGCCTGTGACGTGTGATGTTCCTCGTAGATCATTCGACCTATCAGCGTTAGTTGCGTTTGGTAGAACGTGTCCTTCAATAGCACCAATATACACGGAGTTCTGATTTGGTGCTTTTGCTCCGTTTGATTTATCCGAGTCAACATCTATAGAATATAACTGAGTTGGGACTTGGAGAGGTGTGTTAAACACTTGTGCCAATTCTGCGTATTTATTACTTGGACGGAATACATCACGATCGTAGACACGCATTTCATTAATACGGAAATTGTATTCTTCATCAGTGTCCAAAGTTCCGGAATGGTATTTTCCAAGAACGTGATGACCTCGGTTTGCGGTTGCCGTTGAAAAACGATCCTGAACGAGCAGACTACGAACGGTTCTACCAGCGACGGCGATGTCGCGTTCAACTTGCTGAGAAACTGTAGTATTTACTGCTGGATTTACTGCTAATGCTGGAATCTGGGCAGTGGTGAGGATTAAATCTTCGTAGAGGAATGACAATCCATTCTCACTGTAAACTTGTCTGGCGGTGTCGTCTTGGGTTGAGTCCGAGTAGTAGAGATGGTCAGCGTAGAATTTGACATTGACAGTTGAGACACTTACGGCAGTTGAACCCGCGTGACCTTGTGGGAAACAGCAAATATTTCCTACATCGCCGGCGACGTTTGCTTGGGTGTTGAAGACGAGACGAATAAAGACGTTCTCTTTAATAGTAAACAGCGGAATTTGTCTCATTTTCATCATCGGAATTAGGGCACTAAGTGGAACGCTGAATACGGGAGTCGTATCATCGCTTGTTGTCGGTTTTAACTGGGGTGGGACGACACAAGTGGCTGTGGCATCGGCTGTAAAGTTAGTGTAATCGAGGTCGGTGGGCATTATGCGTCCGGAACCTGCTCCTCCCGTTAGAACTTCATTATATCTTGCTCCTGATCTACCGCTCTTCACTGAATCGACGTATGCTCTTGTCTCTGGGGTGTTAAATTTACTAACCATTGTAGAATAGTGTCCTACATCATTACACGATGCTACTTCTTTACCTCCAATAAGAAGGTGGGCTGATTTTACAAGTGAAAAAATTCCGGTGTCTAATGGGAGGAATCCGGCACCATCGCAAGTGACTGCCAACGAGATAAAACTACCTCCGTCGAGTGTGCCGTTGCGAGCGACTTGAAAGACGCATTCGGTTTGTGAGATATTTATCGGATCTAATACTTCAGTCTTGACTTCCATAGTCTCTTCGGTTTGAAATGGCTCAATAGAAAGAATCTCGGGTAAAGATGACATTTTTATTATAAAAAACTTTTATAATAATTATTTTTAGTTTTTTGTTTATTTAAGTGGATATCATAATTCCTTGCGGACTATATGTTAGAATATTTTTACTCAAAACGTGGGTATGAACTGCGTTTGGACTATTACCATCAAGTGATGACACGATTCTGACACTGTATGCTGAATTTCTGAAATCCATACCTACATCACTAATGGGATCTAACTGGAGGCCGATTCCGAACGCTCTACGGTCATCCGCTTCCTTACCTAATGTGCGGTTATTTATTGCTGAATCTGGACGATCTGGGCGTAGATGATTTCCGCCATATCCGAGTAGTAGGCGACCGTTGAGTGAACGGTTCATTGAACCAAACGCTTTAAGGTAGTTGGAAAGAACTTGCGTCTCCGGTAGTTTTTCAGTTGACTGAGCCTCGCAGTCCATCTCGTAGTCAAGACCAAGTCTCACACCTCCTCGTGCGAATGACACGCGTTTTAGAACTGCCTCAATATCATAATTTTGACCCGCCTTATTTCGTAGTGGTTCAGTGGCGAATGAATCGTGGGTATAATTATTTGTGTGAGTCACTGGAATGAAATTGTGGGCTATCGATAACACACGGCTATTAGCAAGATTCATTGTCGCGGTGAAATCACTTGCGTTGATAACTTGGTAGAGTGAACTCCAAGAGTTGTATGAAAGTTGTCCCGAACCTACATTCGCAAGTTCGGCGACACCTTGTGCGTCTGGGACGGCAAGATTACACGTGAGAGACATATCGCGGAGTTCGTAATGGGCTCCTGAGACTAATGGAGCATCAGTGCCGAAGAGGAACTGATTGTCGCCTGCCAATTCTATCATAATTTTTAGCCCTCCGATTGCCGAAAGTGGTATAAGGGACGATCCTTGGAGCATTCCGCAGAAAAGTGGAACTGAAAATCGGCTGTCGTTATTTACAAGATTTGATGATGCCGAGTCAAGACCGTTCATCAAGGAACTACAACTTTTTTCAGACATCATATCTTGCTGTGAATGTGTGCTGGACAGGATAGCAGTGACGAGACGGCCGTATTGGCGAATTGACTCAAGCGACTGATTTGTGTTTGATGCGATAAGGTTTACATTCTGGAACGCTGATGAAACACCGACGCGACTCGCGATCTTAATTCGGTTCTGGGCTACACCGTTTTTCAAGGTGTTGTTATTTGGTCGTAAATCAGCATTACCTCCTTTTATAACGAGAGTGCCGTTGATACGGAGTGAAGATGACTCTAAAAATTTAGCCTGTGAAGGTATGGTAAACGAGATGATAGGATTCCCGTCGCGGAACGAAAACGCACTGTTGAGTGTGGATGGAGCATTTGAAGGAAAAATCTCAACTTTCTCTTTCGATACGATTGATACGGACATTTTTATTATAAAAAACTTTTATAATAATTATTTTTGTTTTTAATATCCAAAATATTTACTATATTCTCCATATGGATTTACTCTTGGTGGATCAGTAATTAGATTGCGTCTTGGGGCTTCACGTGGTTTTGGTTCACGTTTTATCTTTTGCTCCTCCTCAATCTTCTTGCGAATACGTGTCTCCATCTCACGCTCCTTTGCTTCTTCAATCTCTCTCGCTTTCCTTTCTTTCTCTTCTCTCATTGTCATCACTTTATCAAACTTTTCCATATTAAGAACCCAACGTTCAAAATCTTTATCATCATCAAAACCTCCCGTTGTCGTTGGTCTACTATTATCTTGCGGAACATTTGTTGTTGGTCGCGATGCTACCTTTTTGGCTTTCTTTTCCCTACGACTCTTGTGTAATTTTTCAAGATGAAGTCGTTGCCTTTCTGACATCTTTTTCTTGGGGGCTACCTCACGTTTGGGCACGTATTCCTCCTCTTGAGGTTCAGGGCTACTTGGGTTGTCAACCTCCGGTTCTTCATCTACCGGTTCCTTTACTTCTAAATCCTTTTTCGTGTATTTTGGTTTTGTTGATTTTTTTACATTAAAAATCTCCTCGCTTGCTGGAACTGGTTGCTCTTCGGACACTTCTGGGGTTGCTTTGGAAAAACTAATAAGTTTTGGCTTCGGCATCTTTTATTTAAAAAGTATTTAAAATATAATTGAATTTTTAATTATATTTAAATAAAAATATATCAAAATGATGTCAAGTATGCGTAATAGTGAATCTGACAATGCCCTCGAAAATGTCAATTGTGTTGAAGTTATCAACTATGAAAGACTACAAGAATTGTTGAAATACGCTCCTCATTGTAAGGAGTTCAATGATAAGCAAAAAGAACAAATCATTTCGTTGGCTTATGTCAAATACGCTAAACAACCTTCGGGTGAATTAGGTCAAGCACAAATTAGATATGCTCCTAAATCGGCTAATCGCCTTGGTCGTGTCTACCATAAAGTAAATGGCAAGGCACTACAACAACAATCCAAGAATGTTCGTCATATTTTATGCCATAAGAACAATGGTGAATGTTTGTATATAGATATTGACATTGTGAATTGTCATCCCGTGCTAATCATTCAAATGTGTAAAGTTTACAAGATTCCTTGTGATGTCATCGAGACTTACGTCAAGGATCGTGAATGTATTCTAAAACAAGTTATGACCAAACATAAATGCTCTCGCTCACAAGCAAAAAAACTATTCATTAGATTATTGTATTCGGGTAAATGGGACAATTGGTTTGCCGAGTTTGATTTATCCGTTGTTGAACCTCTTCCATTTGTAAAAGCATTTTATCATCAGATGAGAGATATTTGTGAAAGATTCTACACTCATATTGATTTCAGTCATAATAGACAAGAAGCAATTAATAAGATGAAAAGAAAACCCGAATATTTCGTGAATCCCGAAGCAACTTGTTTGTCTTACATCATTGCGGAAAGGGAAAATCTTATCCTTTGGAATATGCGTAGGTTCTTTATTAATCAAGGCTTACAAGTGTCCGTTCTTGTGTATGATGGTCTTATGGTAAGAAATGATGGAACTAAAGTTGAAAAAATGTTTGATGATTGTGCTAACTTTATTAAAGAAAGCACCCAATTTGATGTTTTATTAGAAACTAAACCATTGGAAACTACTATAGATTGGGATGATATAGTTGATAAACTCAAAAACGGTGTTCTTGACAAAAGTAAAGTCAGTCTTGGCGAATGGTTTGATGTCAGTAAATTGTCTAAAATTACTTCTGAAAATGCGATGGATGAATATTTGATGAAAAAATACTACTTTGAGCATTGGATTAAATTCTCCGTCACTCACAAGTGTTATTTCGTCAAAAATAAATACGAACTAACTTCTAACTCGGTTACGAGTCTAAAAGATTTGCTTGGTATGAAGGCTGTCAAAACAAGACTTCCGAAAAACAAAAACGAGTGTTGGAAATTTATTGATTATTATTTTACTGAAGATAATAGCAATAAGGATTATCAAGGGATTTGCTATACTCCTTACAATCCTTTTTTACAAAAAGATGTAGATTGTGGTAATAGAATCAATAAGTTTGGTTCTTACAAGTATAATATTCTTCCTCGTGAGGAAGTTGATTATAGTCGTGATTACATTTGGAATTTCAAAAGACACGCCAAAAGGTTTTGCGAGGGTAGAAAAGATGTTCTACACTACTTTTTAAGTCTTTTGTCTTGGAAAGTTGTAGAACCGACATTCCAAGCCGGTGTTGCTATGGTGATCAAGAGTAGAGAGGAAGGTGCCGGTAAATCTTGTATGATGATGCCTTTTAGAAATATTTTTGGTGTAAATAATGTAAAATTCCATCACACTCTTGGGCAATATTGCGGTAGGTTTTCTATGAGGTGCGGAGAATGTCTAATTACTGTCATTGATGAACTAAAACAAGATCGTAGTGATAATGCTTGTATGGAACAACTTATGAGTGATATTACTTGTGAAAAACTCCAAGTTGAACCAAAAAATATTATGCCTTACGAGGTAGAAAATTGTTCCTTGATTATGTGTTTTTGTAATAAACTAACACTAAAAGTCAATACAAGTAGTTCATCATCTCGTAGATGGTTAGCGACTATCTTTGACGAGTCGGATTTAGAATACGACATCAAGAGTCCCGAATACAAACAATGGCTTATGGAGAACATTATTGTCTTTCAAAACGATAAGAATGCTTGGTCTCAATTGTTTTGGTTCCTTAATGATTATCCTAAAATGACTAAACAAGAATTAAGGACTGTCCCAATGACGAAAGGGATGATGGAGTTAAGGAATGTAAACGCAAGGCACGAACAAATCTTCCTCCATAACTTTCTATTTATAGAAGAAAATCACATTCAATGGAGTAAGGATATAGGTGATGGTGATAAACTACCCGATGCGTTGATTGATGGTGATGTTGTTCTTGTTAATAGGAAAAGACTCAATCAGTGCTTTCAACACCAAGGGTATGTCAAGAACAAACTCCTTGAGGCTACCAAGGGGATTAAATTCGTTCAATCTAAGAAGGTAAATGGAGGAAGGTGTTATAGATTTCAACTGTCAGTCGTTAAGAAGTCTTTATCCTTTATCTTATAAATAACTAATCTATATCTCTTTATTATTTATATATTATATATATTATATATAATAATAATATATACTTTATATATAATATATATTTAATATATATAGAAGAAAGAAAAGCAAGAAAGAAGTAAGAAAGAAGCAAGATATATAAGTAGAAAAGTGTTATCGGGACAAGATAAGCAAGAAAAGCAAGAAAATACAATATAGTTGTCTGAAAGGAAAAGGTAAAATAGATATATAGAATTATTAAAATAGTCTATAGTAAAGACTGAACAAAACTATTTTTTTAAATGTCTGTTTCATCATCCATTGGAAAGTGGTCGAGCAACAACAAAAAGAACTTTTTCTTCTTCTTATTACTCCATTTATTGAAGTTTCTTTTCCATTTATTTTTCATTGTTCTCCATTTCATTTTTATTTACTATTAATTTAAAACACTATAACTATTTATTTAAAACACTTTAAATAAATTGTATAATAAAAATGACAGCGAGGCGTCCGAGATCAGAAAATAAAAACTACTATCATTTTGTTCTTTACAAACCAAATGGGGATCGTAAGTATTATTTTACCGCACAACAAGTGGCAGATGACCTTAATATCAGTCGATCTTCAATTTATCGTTCTTTAAGACTGAAAAATCATAAACTTTTTGACTTTGGTGTAATTTGTAAGGACTACCTCCACCATTCAATTGTTCAGCATATGGTCGACAGGGAAATTCAATCCAGTTCACATTGTTAATCAATGGAGTGTGAGTGACATTCTTTTCTTGTCTTTTAGGAATCCAATTGATTCCCTCTAACAATTTAGTATGTTTAACACCTTTTAATTTTCTTTTGAAATACATAATTGATTTTTAAATACATTTTTTAAGTTTTCTTTAAAGATGGTTTATAGACACATTATGACAATACGTATGTAATAGTGTTTAAATACATATGTAATAAAATGACATACACTTACTTGATGGTAAAAGATGAATTACTCAAAATGAAGGAGGAGCATAAAGAAATAACGCTTTTAGAGTTTGAAACTACTTGGCAAGTTAGACTAAAGACTTTACAAAAACTTAACGATTTGATAAAGGAAGGTAAAGTTAAACAAACTAAATCATTTTATCCAAAACTCGTAGACACCAAACAAGCCGGTGTCCGTGCTTGGAATGAGTTGAAACGCAAGGAGTTTTGTAATTCTGAAGAATTCAACAAG
>VMHT01007095.1_pt1 | contig 13559 bp, 23 predicted proteins | sample 4693611 | NCBI WGS metagenome assembly VMHT01 (sample SAMN12280063, study PRJNA550983) | marine metagenome | isolation source: seawater sampled from same location over 5 years 0.02-0.2 micron viral filtrate | place: USA: collected off the coast of southern California halfway between the port... ... | reverse complement strand
TTTAACTTTCAAAGAAAGAATTAAGAGAAGAATTATTGCAGGAGAAGAACTTAAGAAGATGGGATACACAATTGGTGGTGACGACAACCATTTAAAACTATTACACTTCTTATGGAACGTAAATCAAAAACAACAATCACAAGCAGTGGTTGATTTAAACACATCAAGTATAAATGACCAAAAGTACTCATAACTATCCACCATTACAAATGGTTATTGACGTAGATGTAAAAGCATTCAACGGTGGTCCAAAAATAAAAGTATATGATGATGAAAAAGTAATCTACGATGAACAACTGTCAAAGCCAGGTTTACAACAGATTGTTATTAACACTCACGTACTATTTCCAAACAAACTAACAATAGAGCATTACGGCAAAGAACCAAACGATACAAAGGTTGCAGACAATGGTATGATCTTGGCTGACAAGGGTGTTGCTATAAACAGAATTATATTGAATGATTCAGCATTAGAAAATGAATTGTATCTTTTTCCAACAATATTAGAAGACGGAGAAATACTCACAAAAAACAATTACTTAGGACACAATTCTAAGTTTGTAATTGATGTTGATCATGCTAACATTGGCTTTTGGCAACGTTCAATACAAAAATATGTTGCATCAACGTTGGAACAGTTTGATTATGACACATTCAAAATTGAATTGTTTGGCACTGCTGACATTAGTAATCTTGTACAATATTAAGTTGACAACTGTGGTATTTGCTGTATAATTAAATTTTAACAAGGAGATTTACATGAAAAAAGATATAAAAGAATCTTATGATGCTATTATGGACCCCAAGGTAAATGCACTTAAAGGACTTCCATTCCAAGTCAAATTTATGTCTATGCAAATACTGGCATGGATGTGGTCTGCTGTCTTTGGCATTTACATTATTGAGAGTATATATGCATTTGGCATCTCTGCGATAGCACATGCATTGTTTATAACCATGACTGTGTTAACAGCGATTTATTTCAAACAAGTACGTAGACAAAGAATAGACGGTATACTAACACGAGGACGTGGCGGTGAACATGAATGATCAATTTGAATTTGATCTTGAGCCAGATGATAAAAAACTTATAGTAGAAGCAAATGAAATAGTTTGGTCACAAACATTAGATTGGATTAAGAAATATGATTCAATGATAATAGCGGCCAACATGCTTAATTCAGCATTAAGGTTATACAAGACAACACTTTCAGACGATGAGTATAAAGCCTTTTGTGACACGATGTATGAGTTGACTGATCAGGTTCAAGAAATGCATTCTGGGAGCAAACATTGATAGCAAAACTCATTTCATATTCGCAAGTTGGCGATACAACATTTTTAGGAATGAATGCTGTGAGCAAAATGCCTATGGACTGCCAAGACTTGATTGCCTACTGTGCAAGAGTAAGTAATCCTTCAAACCAAATGAACAGTGATACATCAGAAAAATTAATTAGATATTTGATCAAACACCAACATTGGTCACCACTTGAAATGGTATCTGCTTGTTTAGAGATCAACACTACAAGAGATATTGCACATCAGATTGTAAGACACAGATCTTTTTCTTTTCAAGAGTTTTCACAAAGATATGCGGATCCACAAGACATGGACGACACGTTTGAAGTTAGAGAAGCAAGAATGCAAGATCCAACCAATAGACAGAACAGTATTGCCACTGCTGATATTGACTTACAACTGTGGTGGGACGCACAACAAAAACACGTGATAGAAATAGCAAAAAGCACATACAACAATGCAATCGAAAAAGGAATTGCAAAGGAACAAGCAAGAGTTGTATTGCCCGAAGGACTAACCAAAACAAGATTATACATGAACGGCACATTGAGAAGTTGGATCCATTATATAGAACTAAGAGGTGGACACGGCACACAAAAAGAACACATGGATATTGCTCATGCTTGTGCTGAAGTAATTGCAAAAATATTTCCAATGGCAGAGGATTTGATCAGTGAATGATTACCTATCTTATGCTGTCCCACCAAAATTAATTAAAATCTACATATTCTATCATATGCATCAACAAATTTTTCTTGTTGGTTTCATGATGATATTTGCAGGGGTAATGCCATCTATATTTTTGATGGCTTGTTTGTTTATAGGAGGTGATTATACATTTTACAAGAACTTAGAAAAGATGTTAAAATAAACATTATGCCAACTTGTGAATATTGCAACAAATCGTTCGCACGACAAAAAACAATGGATGTGCATATGTGTGAACCAAAGAGACGTTGGAGTCAAAAGGACAACAAAGTCCATGTGTTAGCATTTGAAATCTTTCGTAGATTTTATGAAATAAACTTTGCAAACCAAAAACCAAAACAATTTACAGACTTTGCACAATCACAATATTACAACGCATTCATAAAAACAGCAGATTTTATTACAGCCAACACCCCTGTTGAAATAGGAGCATTCATCGACTGGCTGTGTACATCAAAGATTAGAGTTGACTCATGGGCAAAGCAAGGCACAGTGGATTCATATATAAAACAATTGGTAAGAACAGAAGCAGTTCCACAGGCACTGAATAGAACAATTATTGCAATGGGTGAATGGGCAGGAGAAGAAGATGCAAGATTAGAAGACTTTTTCAAATATGTAAATTTGAATCGAGTGACACAGATGATTGCAAATGGTAGAATATCTCCATGGGTGTTGCTGAATTGTGAAACAGGAAAAGACATGTTGACTATCATGCATGATGATCAAATAAAAATTATATACGAAATTATAGATCCAGAATATTGGAAACGCACATTTAAAAAACGTGATGAAGATAAAGACTTTGTAACAAACACATTAAAAGAAGCAGGCATAGAATGATAAAACTAAAAACAAAATCTAAAACGTTTACCTGCGATGGTCTGATTGTAGAAGGCATGAGTGTTGCTGATGGCCATCCATTAATATATCTAACAATGAAAGAGGAGGAGACTGAAATGGTGTGTCCATATTGCAGTGCTGTGTATGAATATGACGATAGATGATAAAATTGACATGTATAAAGAAAAATTAGACGTGTTCATAGAACCGTTGGATAGATATCAATTTCTAATGGATCAATCCGATCTAGGAGAAGCGTTACCTGATGAATTCATGATAGATGAATTTAAGGTTACAGGATGTGTAAGTCAAGTATGGTTAGTGCCAAGAATGCAAAATGGCATCTTAACGTTCATGGCTGACTCAGATGCATTGATTACAAAAGGTGTAGTAAAAGTGTTATGTGATATCTATAGTGGCAGAGTGCCATGGGAAGTGACAGCAAACACACGTGATATTACTGAAGAATTAAATTTTGGCAACATACTGTCTATGAATAGACGTAATGGTGCTTACAACATGATTAAAAAAATAAAGGAGTATGCGGAACAATGCAAAACATCGTTAACCAAATAATACAGTGGCATAAAGATCGTAATTTGATCGAGGGTAGCACTGACAAAGATCAAGTTTTGAAACTTGCACAAGAGTTAGGCGAACTAAGTGATAATGTGTGTAAAAATAATCATCCAATGCTTATAGCAGATGATTTAGGCGACATGATGGTTGTGATGTTAAACATTATGTATAGGAACGAATTAACAATTGATGTATGTTTACAAAAAGCATATAATTCTATTAAAGACAGAAAAGGCAAAATGGTAGATGGAATATTTGTCAAAGAAGTGCCTAAAGGAGATCCAATACCAAAAGGTTTAGGAGGTAAAAAAAATTAGAATGGCAAAGAAAAAATATTTCACAATACATCATGTTGATACGTTCCGTGAAGTCTATAGGACAGATGATCCAATCGAACTTGTGCATTGGCTTAATGATGAGTCAGTAAATATGGAACTGCATGAAATGTGGGTAGCATATGATGGGAAGTTTCATGGGGCAGAATTTATTAAAGAAAAGTTTGCTGAACGCAAACGAATGGACGCGGCGATAAAATATCAGGAGAATAAAAATGGCAATTAAAGATGGAACACATTTACCAACAAAAAAATATAGAGAAAATTATGATTCTATTTTTGGTAAAAAGAAAAAAATATCTAAGAAAGAATTAAATGCACTTTCTCCTCAAACCACAAAACAGTTTTTAGAGCAAATTGATAAAGACAAATGATTATAGATGAAGAAGCATTACCAGAAGGTGGTCCGTTATTTTCTGGTTATCAAAATGAAGACATAATATTATCTCCTAGACATTTTAGTCCAATCGCGAGTGATGATGCAAACGAATCAAAAGAACACTACGACAGGCTATCTGAACTGTTGGATAGCAATCGATTGTTTGTGGCACCGTTTTGTGACGCTTGTTTAATCTATAGACGTCTTAGACATGCAAACGATCTGGGTGCTAAGATTCTTGAACACAAAAATTTATTTTGGTATACAGATGGTTTTATACAAGATGATGTACATCGATGTGTTGATCAATCATATTCTATCCCAAGTAATTTTGTAGCAGAGTTTTCAGGACAAATCATACAGCCTACAAAACCAAATACCACTGAGCCAAGATATGTTTGTTTGATGAACAATCACAGAGAACATAGAGATCAGACACTGTTGAATTTGCATCACCGGTGGCTAATGAACAGAGGTAATGTGGTATATCATCAACGAACATTCGATGTGCCTGGCTTACTAGAACAAGAACTATTTGCTGATACTCGTCAAGTAGACAAAGAAACATACAAAGGACACATTACAGATACACCTTTGTATAATGATATAATGATAGAGTTAGTCAGCGAAGCATTCATTGATAACATAATTTTTATTACAGAAAAAAGTGTTAGACCAATGACTGTTGGTATTCCTGCAATCTATGTTGCCGGTCATGGCTATGTACAAGCACTGCGAGACTTAGGATTCAAAATGTACGACAGTGTGATCAATCATGATTATGATAAAGAACCAGATGACATAATAAGGGTCAACAAAGCAATAATAGAACTACAAGGAATATTAGATAGTCATACACCACAGCAATTTTATGATGCTACTTTACAAGATACATTACATAATCAAAAATTATTGCAAGACAAATATCTCAACAAAACTGCGGATGCCTTTCTAAAACAATGGGTACAAGAAATAAAAACTACCCATCAAATTATGTAGTGTATTAAATACATACATAATGCAACACCAAGCAATACAACACAAACATATTATAATAAGAGCAGAATGTAATAACCCTCCTATGTGGCCAGATGATGCCATAGCATGGTGGAACAAACTAGTCGTAGACATTGGTATGAAGAAATTAGATGTAGAACATAATCCTATTTGTGGTTATGTCGACACACCTGGCAACTCAGGATTGACCATTGCTGGGATAATTGAAACAAGCCATATCGCTATGCACGTTTGGGACGAACTTGATCCTGCTTTGATACAATTAGATGTTTACACATGTTCATCTTTAGATACCAGTGTGGTAATGAAAGCATTAGAACAGTTCGAGCCTGTAGGAATAGAGACAAAATTTTTAGACAGAGAGTATGCCCTGGACGACAACTCTTGACAACGGGATAGGCATCTTGTCTAATCAAGAATATGTACCCGAAGGTTGTGGTTATCGTTTCCGATACAAATATCAAATAAAACTTAACACTTGGGGCGTAGGTGCTGACAGAGTATCATGGATGAAGGATAACTGTAAAGGTAAATTTGGTTGGCACTTTATTCCAAAGCCTGGCACAAATGACCAATATGACTTTTACGAAAATCAAATAGCAGTGGTCACATTCGCACGTAAACTTGATGCAACTTTATTCATGCTTGTGTACGGCGACGATTGACATAACCAACATATCAATTTATAATAGTACTATGCCTGATATAGATATCGATGTTGCAGACAGAAATGACTTGCTTAAACATGTGAAGCACACAAGAGCCACCATCATCGATGACAAAGGCACTAAGCCACACAACACCGGCGTGTATTTTACAGAAGCACCACGCATTCCAAACACAGAACAATGTTCAATTGATTATAAAGTTATGGATCAATTAGGATACTTTAAAATTGACGTGTTGAATGTAAACTTGTATTCACAAATTAAATCACGTGAACACTTACAAGAAATGTTTGATCGTGATCCTCCATGGCACAGGCTTGATGACAAAGAGTTTGTCGATCAACTGTTTCATCTTAACGGACACCACAATGTAGTATCTAAACTTATGCCTGCCAACTTAGAACAACTAGCGGCAACACTAGCAGTGATACGGCCTGCCAAGTATTATTTGATAGAAAAAACTTGGCCGGAGATATTAGAAGAAGTTTGGGTAAAGCCAAAAGATGACCGATATTTTTTTAAGAAGGCACATGCTTTTGGTTATGCTGGTGCTGTAATAGTTAATATGAATTTACTTGACTCTTCGAACTAGTTGAATAGTTTTGCGTCTGATACGTTTGTCTTTGGTAAGATCTGTTAATCTTGTTATAGGACCAAAAAGCACTGTACAATCTTTTGCCGAAAACGTTTTCAATGCATCTTTGAACTTGTAAAAATCTTTTCCTATGAATATGTTGATAGGTAGTTTTCTATTTGATTCCCACCACCAAGTTTGTCCATGCTGTAAGAAATCTTCAATCATAGTTTTTGGCACAGCATCTAAGCTGTAAATGCTTAAAACTTTGAGATCAGCATTTTGAATGATGCCAACTTGTTCTATTTTCCCTACTTGTACAAGTGAGAGAAATGGGTAATTTTGTTTAATTTCTTCGACATCCAGTTTCATTGCTATTAATTACCAGACAAGTTAGCAGGTAGCAGACGGTCTGGCCTATAAATACTCACAAATGCTATGCAATATGTTACTGGATACATTCTCAACAATGAACTCGATGTGCAAATGCACACAGACGGCCTCGAACGGAGATATGAAAAAGTGTACGAACGACCTATAAAATTATACAGAGAATTTGATAATTCATTCACGATAGTAGTCAAAAATCAAGATCAGAAAAAGCAATTTGTAAACGATGCAACTTGCGAACTACAAATATCAGATGAAGATAATAAATTAGTTCTTACAGTAGTTGGCTCTGTACAGGATGACGGTTCAAGCACAGCCACTAAAGGACACATTAAATTTACTATAACTGAATCACACATGATAGATTTAGATGGTACTTTTTATCATGGAGCATTGAAATTTACTGGCAACGATTCGACAGTGCAAATTTTATATGCTGATACAAGGTATGATGCTGGTATAAATTTTGAAGTTGTTAAAGGCGTATCGCCAGAATTTATAGCATCTCAACTTATTGATACATTTACAATAATCGATGATGAATTTTCTTCAACATCTGTAGATGCAAAACCAAACAAAAATTCAAATGATGGATTGCACACAGCGGCATACTATCTCACCAACTTTACTGGTTCCATCAAAATTATGGCCACTATGAGTGCTGGAGCATCCTACGGCACAGATGATAACAAGGATGAATTCTTTCAAGTTGATAGACAAGACTATACAGAACAGTCAGGAATAAAATATGTAAACTTCACAGGCGTATTTGAGAGAGTAGCCTTTGTAGCACAGATGACAGACTCTTCAACTGTATTGGCAGGTCTAGACAAAATCTTATATAGATCATAATGTTGATTGCAACACTTTTTTACTTGTTAATGATTAAACATGCCTTGGCTGATTTTTATTTCCAAGGTAGATTATTAGGCGGCGGTGATGAAAACAAACTACTATCCAAGAAGAAAAATAGACATGCTTTAGACCACGCCATGGGAACTGCATTAGTTTTCTTTCTTGTGTTATCAGTCACACATGACATGACAATGATGATGCCATGGATATGTTTATTCAGTTTTGCAATTCTAGATTATGTTTTACACTTGCTGATAGATTGGCGTAAAAATATAATAACCAAAAAATATAAATGGAAAGTATCCGATAGACAATTTTGGAAACTTACAGCGATAGATCAATGTGCTCATTATTCATGTTATATTTTATATTGTTGGTTGTTTGTAAACTACTGGTTGTAAAATTCAAATAAACATTGTATAATAAAGGCATGTCACAAAACAACTCAGACAATGCGGCATTGTACACGGCAGAAGCAAATATAGTAGATGCTAATCTTAAAATTGCAAAATTAGAATACAAATTGAAAAGATTGAACAGTGTGCTGGACGATATAGTTGAATCGGCAAATATAGAGGGTGCCACACAACTTACCACAGGCGTTATTGTTAAACACAAAGTAGAACAAGCACAAAAAATAATCGATGAGTGAATTTGTAAATGATCCAATGTTTTGGATTAACACTCTTTGCGTGATAGCATCAATGACTGCTCTCCATTTGATATCCGGTAAAACAAATAATGAACGTAACACAGGATTTTGGATTACCATTTTCACACAACCATTATTTTTTTATCTAGGAATGGTGACCGGAGCATGGAGTTTAATTTTTCTAAGCAGTTGGCGAGCCTATGAGAGTGTGCGTGGAGTACTCCACAATCCTAGAACAAACTTTGACAAACGTAAAAAATAGTTTATACTATACATATGTTTCCTGAACTCAAACAAGCAGTAGAGTCACGTCTTCCGTCTAAGCGAAAGAAAACACCAAGTGGTTGGATATCATTCAATGCTCCATGTTGTGTCCACAACAATGAATCGGCTGATACCAGAATGCGTGGTGGCATAATGTTTTTACCAGATAGTGGTATACAGTATCACTGTTTCAACTGTGGATGGAAAGCCAACTACACGCCAGGCAGATATTTGAACAAACGTTTTCGACAGTTAATGCAATGGATCAATATACCAATGAGTGAAATAGGCAAACTGAGTATGCAGGCTATGGGTCATGCAAGTGAAGGTGAGATTACACAACGCACTATTGATAACGAAATAAACTTTACAACTATAAAGATGCCAGACGATGCTGTTGTGATACAAAAACAATCAGACTGTGTAAACTATCTTAAGTCCCGCGGTATACAAACAAACGACTCATTGTTCTTTACTGCTCCGTCACAGCGTGATAGAATAATTGTGCCAGTAACTTGGCAACATCGACCAATTGGCTTTGTGGCGAGAGCCATGTCAGCTAACACAAGACCAAAATATTTTGCAAACGTTCAACCTGGTACTGTGTTCAACATGGACAATCAACATTGGTCACGTAAGTTTGTAATTGTGGTTGAAGGAATATTTGATGCGATTGTGTTAGACAGTATTGCAATACTTGGATCCGAAATTGCACACAAACAAAAACTACAAATTGATTCATTGAACCGGGAAGTTATTGTTGTGCCAGACAGAGACAAAGCAGGCACAAAACTAATTGACCAAGCAATAGAATACAATTGGTCAGTGAGTATGCCACCATGGCATGATGATGTGAAAGACGTCAACAATGCAGTATTGCGATATGGTAAAGTATTAACCATGCAGGCCATATTGAAACATAAACACACAAATAAAACAAAGATTAAATTGCATGAAAAACTCTGGCTCGCTTAAAACACCATTGAGATATCCTGGCGGAAAATCTAGAGCAGTAAACTATCTAGGTACTTTGTTGCCAGAAAGAATTTCTGCATATCGTGAACCTTTTATAGGTGGTGGGTCTATGGCTTTGTTCATTACAAAAAATTATCCATGGGTACCAGTATGGATTAACGATTCATACTATCCGTTAGTTGCATTTTGGAAAACTTTAAAAGATCAAGGCAGTAGGATGGCATTGGATTTGCTTAAGATAAAAGCATCAACATATAATTCTATAGATGACCAAAAGAAAATGTTTGATGAAGCAAGGCAACTTATAATTACCGGTGATGAATATACTGTAGGTATATGTTTTTTTATTCTGAACAAATGTTCTTTTTCTGGATTGACTGAATCAAGTTCATTTTCTAAACAAGCATATGATGGTAACTTTACAATAAACAACATAAAAAATCTTGTGCATTATCAAAAGATTATCAAATCATGGAAAATTACTTGCACAGATTATTCTAATGTTTTGAAAGCGAATTGGGGAGCACATGATCTACAAGGTGACTTTATATTCTTAGATCCTCCATATGACATAAAGGCAAATCTGTATGGGCGTAAAGGAGAACAACACAAAGGATTTAGTCATGATAAGTTTGCAGAAGATATAAAAAAATTAAGAACAAATTTTATGATAACATACAATTCAAACCAAACTATAACCGATTTGTTCGATACCTTCACATTGATGGAATGGGATTTAAAGTACACTATGAGGAGTACAGGTACATACATGAAAGACCAAAAAGAGAGAAAAGAATTACTAATAACCAATTATCCGAATGACAGAGTCATTGGAATGTAATATAATATAAGCTGTGGAATATACTAGAGACTTACAAAAACTATTTTTAGAAATGTTTCTTGCAGACAATGAATCGTTTGTGAGGGCACAGAACATTTTCTTTTATAGACATTATGATGCTGAACTACGTGAAGCGGCTAAGTTTATTCATGAGTATGCACAGGAATATAAGACATTGCCAGAAGTTGAAATGGTTAATGCAAAGACAGGATCAGACTTATTAAGTGCGGCAGATATTGATCCAAAACATTTTGATTGGTTCTTAGATGAGTATGAATCTTTTTCAAGACACAAAGAATTAGAATCAGCAATATTGAAATCTGCAGACTTGTTAGAGAAGGGCGAGTTTGGGCCTGTAGAAGGAATGATCAAGGAGGCTGTGCAAATTGGTTTGACTCGAGATATGGGTACTGACTATTTCGAAGATCCGAAAGCAAGATTACAAGCACTTAAAGATAACAATGGTGTAATGGCAACAGGATGGAAGAACTTTGATAAGAAACTGTTTGGCGGATTCAACAGAGGTGAGTTGAATATATTTGCAGGTGGCTCTGGTGCTGGTAAGAGTTTATTCTTGCAGAACTTGGCTTGTAACTATGTTGAACAAGGATTGAATGCTGTGTATGTAACATTAGAGTTGAGTGAGAACTTGACTGCTATGAGAATAGATGCAATGATGACAGATACAAACACAAGAGACATCTACAAGGACTTAGACACAGTTGATCTTAAAGTTAAGATGAAAGCCAAAGAGTCAGGCAAGTTGCGTATCAAATATATACAATCAGGTAGCACAGCAATTGATGTGAGAGCATACATCAAGGAGTTTGAGATACAACACAATGTTAAGTGTGATGTGATATTGATTGATTACTTAGATTTACTGATGCCAATCAACAAACGTGTATCTCCATCAGACTTGTTTGTGAAAGACAAGTATGTGTCTGAAGAACTTAGAAACTTGGCTGTGGATTTAAATTGTGTTATGATTACTGCTTCGCAGTTGAATAGAGCGTCTGTTGAAGAAATAGAGTTTGATCATTCTCATATCAGTGGCGGACTGTCTAAGATACAAACAGCAGACAATGTGATTGGTATCTTTACAAGTAGAGCAATGAGAGAACGTGGCAAGTATCAAATACAATTTATGAAAACTAGATCAAGTTCTGGTGTTGGACACAAGGTCGATTTAGAATTTAACATTGACACATTAAGAATACATGACTTGGCAGAGGATCAAGAATATCAATCATTTAAGAAACAAGCACCAAGCATATATCAAAATCTAAAAAGAACTTCTACAGTATCAGAAGAACCAAAAGATGAACACAAAGCACAAGGTGATGATGTTGGAAAAGTAAAAGCAAATATTGAGTCATCTAAGATCAAACAGTTGATTGCAAATATGAACAAAGACAATTAGTTGTAAAACTGATCTATCTTTAAACTTTCACATTCAATAACTTCAATATAATCAGAATTGTTTAGATGTTTTATTTTGCCTATACCACGTATAACATCTGTATCTGAATATGAAAATGGTTTGTTAATTGTACAATCCACATAGTAACCGTTGTCTACTCCTAGTGTCACAAAGGTCACATACTTTTTATTTCCACTCTTATACACTCTGCCATTAGCAACTAGGCCAGCAAACTCAATACGATCTAGATACAGTGACCGTGTGTAGAATCCCGGTAGGAATTTATCTGCAGACCACCAACCATACTTTTTGTATTGCCAGGCAGGATCGTCAAACTGATCAGACTTGGACACTGTAACAGGAGTAAGTCCAACACGTTTGGCTTCTGTCTTGTATACCCATTTCTTGTAGGAACCATGACAGTGTTTAAGTGCGGCCGCCCAGAATCCTTTTTGATTGTGTGCTTTCTGATATGCCAATGCCCATATTAGTCTGCCCAAGTTCACTGCGTGGGCCTTGCACAATCCAAAACCGCTCAACTCTTGTAGTGTTGCAAACACTTCGTCTTTGCGTGGATGGTCACCTAGTCTGGTCATGAACTCCATTACACGTTCTTCATTCTTCTTGGCAAATGCTCTGCGATACATGTCTGCTTCGTAGTAGTTGCAACCGATCAACTGTGCTATCTGTATAATGGCATCATCTTCACATACCACAACGTCTGATACTCTGTCAGCAGTCCAGTCGTTGAAGAAAGATGCCTTGCGTCTACCTTGCATGGCCACTGGTCGTATCAATGCTGTGGCAAACACACAATCTCTCATTGATGTTGGTCGTATGGCCCTAAACAACCTTCTCATGGCGGGTGATTCGCCTTGGGTAACTCCCAATACGTCGCCCCGACTCAACAAAGACGAAGTAGCCTCGTCTATCTCTGGATACTCGTATAACTTTGTTATCGGATCTATGTCCAGCAGTTGACTGAGTCCTCTGTTGGCCAGTATGTCCACTTTTAGGTGTTCTAGATCCTCCACTTCGTTTTTGTCCAACAGTATTTGATTTGTTTGTGATATTAAAGATTTTGGTAATTGCCTTGTGAACATTAAGATTCCGCCACAGTGTTTTGATATACATTTCTTTTTGCCTTTCAGTTTGTTTTCTATTCGTTTTGCTTCTTTTGGATCTATACCTAGTGATTCGTAAGTAAACTTCCTGGGCAGTCGTCCCTTATACCCTAATCGTTTTGCCGCTTCTCGCTTGGCTGACTTATCTTTGTACAACACATAATTTGATATACGTGCTGACTTGCCTGGCCAATGTTTGAATATGCGATTCATAACTTCTTCTTGTCGATAGTGAGGATAATCAATATCAACATCCGGTAAGTCGTCTCGCTTGGGATTGAGAAACCGTGCCACAGGAATGTCCCACTGCATTGGGTCAACGTCTGTTATTCCCATTAGGTAACACACTAATGAAGAACCAGCAGAGCCACGTGTCATGTGTGGAATGTCTGTGGTAAGATCTAGGATATCTCTGATCTGACCGAAGTAGTCAACGAATCGTAACGAGAGTATGATCTCCATCTCTTCTGCGAGTCTTTCTTGATACTTTGGTGTTGGAGGGCAGGTGCGTACAAAACGCGAGGTAAGTTTGCCTATCTGGTCTAACGCCTTTGTGTCTTTCATATTGCCTTTGCTTGTGTTTGCCTAATGTTTGATTTGACTCAAACAGTAATAGTATTTACTGCAATA
>VMHT01208849.1_pt1 | contig 13561 bp, 13 predicted proteins | sample 4693611 | NCBI WGS metagenome assembly VMHT01 (sample SAMN12280063, study PRJNA550983) | marine metagenome | isolation source: seawater sampled from same location over 5 years 0.02-0.2 micron viral filtrate | place: USA: collected off the coast of southern California halfway between the port... ... | reverse complement strand
TTGCGTTGGCATTCCAGAATCGATGTTCATTTGGGAGTGGCCCATGTGGGCGACCAGTTCTACGCCCATCAGTTGCATCTTGTCATGCACCAAATCGCAAGCACCGTAGCAGGGGTCAGCGGCAAGGACCACTTGGGCGCTTGTTTCAGTTTCGATGGTGTCCATCATCTCGAGAGCTTGCATCTTCAGGCCTTCAGGCACTTGGAGCGCAATCAGTCGATTGTCGTTGGCGCGAATCCGCTCCATCAACTCATTCAACTCAAAGTCGTGGCGATTAAGGTCCATACTCCCCCTCAATCCGTCGGCGGCGCCCCTCCCTCATGAAGGCACCCATCAAAGCAGAGGATTAATCCTCGTCGAGGAGGACAACTTTGGCACCGTCCATTTCCAGGCGAACCAATGATTGGATGCGAATCCCGGGGTAGTCTTCCTGCAATCGCTTCATACCGCCGCCTTTTTCCACCACGGTTACGATCTCCGCCACCTGAGCACCAGCGCGTCGAACGCCTTCGATAACGGCCTTGAGCGTTCCTCCTGTTGACAGCACATCGTCCAGGATCACAATCCTCTCGCCTTTCTTGAGGTCATTGAGGTACATTGCGCCTTTGGAATACCCGGTGGATTGGTCAATTTCCACCTCGCCTTCAAGTCCATAGGAACGTTTTCGAGCAATGATGAGGGGAAGTCCAGTCGCCATACTGAGCGGGGCTGTGAGTGGAAGTCCCATGGCTTCAATGCCCAGAATCATGTCAATTTTGCTCCAGTTTACTCGGTCAACAACGAGTTTGGTGATGGCGTTGAGAACTTCAGGGTCCATTCGAGGGACGCCATCGGTGATGGGGTGGATGAAGTAGGGGTAATCGCCTTTCCAGATGACCGGTGCTGCCTGAAGGCTTGCCCGGAGTTCTTTCATCGCATCAGTCATGACAATGGGTTTGGGTGTGAGTTAATCATCCTTGAGGATGAAGGGTTCCTCTTCGAGGTGGCTCACAACTCGGCCAGGTACTCAACGTACTCATCGTGTTCCATGAGGTTCTCGAGCAACTGCTTGTCGTCGGGATTCAGCTGGAGTTCGTGAGGTTCGAGCAGAATAATCCAGCCGTCGTTGTACGCCGAATCGTTAACGAGGTCGGGGTTGATCTCCACTTCACCGTTCACATCGGATATCAGTCCGGAGAAAGGAGAGGTCAGAGAGACTTTCTCATCGGCCGTCCACAAGGAGAACAGACTTCCGCCTTCATCGACTTCCGTTTCGGCCTGTGGGAGGATGACGCGCAGCACGTCGCCAATTTCAACTCGAAGGAATTCACTCACGCCAATCATGAGTTTCTGGTCTTTCTGCTGGAACCACAAGTGGTCCATTGAGTATTTTCTGTCCTGAGCAATCACAAATTCGATGATGTCGTCATCCATGGTCGTCGCCTCGTATCGCGGCTTCCACAGGTAATATATGAAGACTGAGGAAGAATTTGTTTTGCGAACCAAACAAACGGGTTAAGAAACACCCCCTGCTGGATGGATTGGTGAGCGCATGAACTTCGGCGAAACTGACGAACAACAAATGATTCGTGAATTGGTGAGAGACTTTGCCGAAACGGTGCTTGCGCCAACGGTTGAACACCGAGACCAGAACCAAATTCCACCTTCCGAAGAATGGGAAGCGTTCCTCGAATTCGGCCTTCATGGCATCACCATCCCCGAAGCGTACGGTGGTTCGCCGATCGACGATGTTTCTGAGGCCATCATCATTGAGGAACTTGCTCGTGTTGACCCATCGTTCGCCGTTATGTTCTGTGTTCATGTCGGACTTTGCTCGATGACCATCGCCCTTCACGGCGACGAACACCAGAAGAATACCTTCCTTCCCCGCCTTGCAGCCGGCGAAGTAGGGGCTTACTCACTTTCCGAAGCCGGGGCTGGAACGGATGCAGCTGCCATGTCATGCAAGGCAAAAATCTCGGAGGACGGAACCCATTACATCCTCAACGGGGAAAAGATGTGGGTTACCAACGGCGCACAGGCCAAACTCCTTGTTCTCTTCGCAAAGGACGTTGACCATCCTGATTACGGTGTCAAAAAGCACGGTGGGACAACGGCTTTCATCGTCGACGCCGATTACGAAGGCTATTCCGTCGGCAAAAAGGAAGACAAACTCGGTATCCGCTCATCCGATACTTGCACCTTGGTCCTCAACGACTGCAAGGTCCCGGTGGAGAACGTCATCAAGGGTGTTGGCAACGGTTTCCCAATCGCCATGAACGCCCTGGACAACAGCCGTATTGGCATCGCCGCTCAAGCCCTTGGTATTGCTCAAGGTGCCTATGAATCGGCGCTCAAGTACGCTCATGAGCGAGAAGCATTCGGAAAACCCATCGCTTACCATCAGATGATCATGGCTTATCTTGCTGACATGGCAACACAAATCGAGGCAGCCCGTCTCTTGGTCTACAAAGCTGCGTGGACCAAGGAACAGCACTACCATGCTGACGGCCCACGCCATTCAAAAGAAGCCAGCATGGCCAAACTTTTCGCAGGGGACACCGCTATGTGGGTTTCAGAACGCGCCATCCAGGTGCTCGGTGGATACGGCTACACGAAGGAATTCCCGGTTGAGCGATTTTTCCGAGATGCAAAGATCACTCAAATTTACGAAGGAACACAAGAAGTGCAGCGAATCGTTATCGCAAGGGCATTGAAGTGATTAAGCCTCTCGGCAAATCAATTGTTTCAAGGCGACGTCCCAATCGTGCAACGCAATGGTCCTCTCGAAGCGTCCTCCTTCAAGAGGTGGCACTTCACAAGGCTTGAGCATAACACGCATCGAGAACCCTTCATCGGCCACACAATGGACCGTGTATCCGTTTCGATAGACACCAACGCCAAGCAAGGTTCTCGAAACCGACTGAATGGTGGCTAGAGCGATGTAAGGGGATGATTCAGCGATCAGAGCTTGTGCTTCACTTCGCAACTTAAGCTGTTCAACCCTGGTGACAAACGCCTCAAGCCCTTCTTCTGAAATGTGAACTTCCTCAATATGCTGCTCATCTACCGGGCTTGCTTCCTCCAAGGCAGGTACGTCCTTGGCCACTTCAACAGCGGGCACAACGGCGAATTGATGCTGGTCCAATCGAAGTCCTAAGTGTCGGAGTTCAGCGATGTAGTTGCCGGGCTCGTCAAATTCGATTTGGAATTCGTCAAAATCTGGACGGTCCATGTCCGAATTTGGCGTCAGCTGGTTGTGCAAGGTTGTTCCCGAATTTAATTCGGTGATGGAGAATTCATACGCTACGACATCGACGTTGAAGGATACCGTTACTGAGAGCGGCTCGCTGGTAGTGATTTGCTCTTCCAAAATACCAATTGAACCTACGACCTCTATTTTTTCTTTGAACAACTCGTCAGGGATATCAAGGCCGCTGGCTGCAAGAAACGTCATCCAGTCGTTCAATGGAATGCCGTTATCGACATCAGCATTGACAAAGGAGAACACCAATTCAACCACCCATTCTGGTGGGCGTTCACCGGTCATTTTTCCAAGCAATGATGCGAATTCATCTCCCGAAATGACCCCGTCGCTGTTGGTGTCGAGTTCTTCGGTCAGTTTGAGTGGCGACATTGAGGAACTCGAAAGCCACTTCTTGAAGTTGTTATTGAGTAAGCCCGCCATGTTGTTCTTTCTTGTGATGCCTTCAATGCGCCGCTCGAGAGCTTCAACTTGCTGATTGAACACTTCCTTTTCTGGCAAATCAATGGTGGCCATGATGCACCCAAGAACTACCGCCACATCAAATTGATGCCGCCATTTCAGGGAAATGAGACGGTCGGCCAGTCATCTGGTGAGCCATGTTCGAACGGCAAGCGACTGAGTGCCGCCTCCATGCCGTTCAGTTCGGTAATCTGTTCCTCGATTTGGATTCTATGGAGCCAGTCCTTAAGCCGGCCCAACCGCCTTCCCTCAATGGCTCCAGTTCGTGCCATGATCCAGTGTCCATCAACGAGGCAAGGAATCGGTGCAAGATTACCATTGAGTTCATTCCAGCAATCAATCACCACATCGATGGTTTGGGCTCGAAGAGCTAGTCCGGTATGCACGTTGATGGAAACATCGCTACACGACCGGAGAATCACGAGGTGTGCTTTGGCTGCGCCCCCTACCACGTGGTTAAAGACCCGAAGTTCGGGTTTCAAAGGTGTTGGTAGATGACCCAATTGCTCGTGGAAAGTCGCCGTGGTTCGTTGGAGTGCTTTCGACGTACGGAGTGCTTCCAGTTGCTTCACGGCCTCTTTGGTAGGGTATTCGAGCATGAGCAAAGCAAGCCGTTGGGTCAGGGAAAGATCGTTGAGTTTTGCATCGTCAAGAACCGTAAACAGGTCGGGGTTGACGACAGCGAATTCTTCGAGCACGTACCGTAGAACACCATCCGTTTGCATTTTATCAAGAACTTCACCCGGACGCTGACCCTTCAGTATTTTCTCCAATTCCATCCAACGCCGCTCAATGGCCACCATCCGCAAACGGGTGCTGTGTTCTGAAAGAGCCGTTGCTAACGCATGGTCGATGTGCCAGAGGGGGCCCTCATCTCGGCGCATGAACCGGTAAGCACGAAGGATGCGCAAAGCATCCTCCTGGCACCGAAGGTTGGCATCGCCCACCGCACGTATGCAGCGTTTCTGCAGGTCAGCTATTCCATTGTAGGGGTCGTACAACACTTGGCGGGCAACATCAACCGCCATGCTGTTGAAGGTGAAATCACGCCGACTGAGATCCTCACTTAACGAAACCCCCCACGACACCGTTTCAGGCCTTCGGCCGTCTCGGTACATCGATTCGGTTCGGAGGGTGGTCACCTCATAGTGCCGTCCAACGCCTTTCAGGGTGATCGTACCAAACTCAAGACCTGTTGGGATGGCTTGGTCCCCAAACAACGTGAGCATGCGTTCAGGCGTGCACGTCGTACAGAGGTCGATGTCCACTGAGGGTTTGCCCAGCCAAGCATCGCGCACGCATCCTCCAACGAGCCATGTTCCAGCACCATCCTCGGCCAGTGTTTGGAGAATGGCGAGCAGGTCATCGGGAAGAGAGGCGAGCCACCGCAGAAGGGCTGGAGGACATGGAGCACCCGGTAGGTCGGCTTCAAGGCCTTCCGCGAGGGTTTTCGTTGATGACATCCGGGCGCCTCTTGTCCTTGTCGTAGGCTGGCCGTGAAAAAGCATTATGTGACGAGTGCGGCAGGGAGTGTCAATGTCTTGGGGAGAAGAGGATGTCGAACTCGTGCCTCTCGAGTGGTTGAAGGTGCACGAAGAAATCAAGCCAAAGAACAGGGATAAGCTCCTTGAGATGACCAAGCGTTGGGGAGGATACACCAAGCCGCTCATCGTTGACAAGCATACAGGCGCCATCTTGGATGGGCATCACCGGCACTCCATTGCTGAAATACTTCAACTCAAACGCGTTCCAGCCATTTGCGTCGACTACCTCATGGACGATTCCATTCAGTTGGGGGTTTGGCCAGGTTGTGGATTGGACACCCTCACCAAAGCAGAGGTGATTCAAATGGCACTCTCCGGAAAGGTGTTCCCTCCAAAAACGAGTCGACACACCTTGCCAGAGGAAACGCCCCCGATTTTTATCCCACTTGAGAGGCTGGCGGTGCTGCCATCGTTTACTTCGCCTGACGAGTCGTAATCCACGCCTTCCAGCGCTGATTCCCTTTCCCTTTCAACGTCACACCGTGTTGCGGCGAAGTGGGAAGAACGAGTGTTGTGGTGGTAAGGATGCCCTCGTGCGTGATGTCCAGGTTGATCTCTTCGCCGGCTCGGCCTCCGATGAGTTTCTTCAAGTGAGCAGCGGATTTGATGCGCACGCCGTCAACGGAAATCACTTCATCGCCCACCTGGGTTATGTTTCGGAGGGGCGAGCCTGCTTGGTACGTGGTAATGGTCACACGCCCAGAGGAATCCCTTAGGTTAACACCGAGCCATCCTTTTCCTTCCTTGTCCGAAGCGTGGGGCACCAATTTCAATCGAAACGACGACAGGGCGCGTTGGACGTTGGGATGGTTTCGTTGCTGAACCAAACGGTCAAGGTAGGGGCCCATGGACGATCCGCCGGGGCATGATTTGAGGGTCTTCCGAATGTCGCTGTAATCCACGCCAAGTTGTTCTGCTTCGTCTGAAGAAATGGCGTAGCGACGAACCAATTCAGCCATCAGGTCGCAAACTCCGAAAGTGTCGTCGTTTCGTCGTCGCAGCTCGGTGTCAAGACAAAGGAGAGCAAGTTCACCTTCAAGGTAGTAAGATATTTGACTTTCCCGCGTGTATGGTCCGCTTCTATAGAGGTGTATCCATGCATCATGGCTTGATTCAGCAAGGGATTCTCGAAGCATGCCATTGTTTGCGGTATGCCGTTTCATCTTGCGCTCAAAATCAAGCCTCCAATCTTCTTCAGTCCATGCGCCTGAACGAACGCAAATCATGTCGCCCAACCAGGATGTAGCCCCCTCAAACCACCACAGTAAATCGGTGTGTGTCTCGGATTGCAGGTCATAATTGATGAAAGACTTGGGTCGCAAGCGCTTGACGTTCCACTGGTGCAGGTACTCATGGGAAAACAAGCTGACAAGGTCTCGATACTCATCTGGGTGGTCGTGGAAAAGGCACGATCGAGGCATCATTGAGGTTTGTGAGTTCATGTGTTCCAAACCACCTCTTCCTGTGTCGGTCAAATGCAAGACGGTGGTGTAATCGGGCCAATCGGGGACACCGAAAAGGGCGTGATGCTCTTTTGCGATTCGTACCATGTCATCTACAAAGGTCTCGAGTCGCTTCTCGTTTGGCTGGTGCCCTCCGCTATCCCACCACTTGAAGTGATGAACTCGACCATCAATGTCGTGCGTAAAAGCAGGGTTTGGGTTGACTTCCATGATGCTGTCAAGAAGCATGTCTCGGCCGGTTGTTGAGAACTGCCAACGTTTGGTATGTTGCCCGTAGTCCACGCTTTTGTCGAGTTGAAGTTGGGTGGCCGGTGTCCATGTTGATGGTGCCGTCAACTCGACATGGTGGGTCAATTTCAGTCGCTCCATGTCCACTCCTCGCTCTGGCCAAAACCAGGTGAAAGGGGGCATGAGGTGAAGGTGAGTTGTGTCGAGGTGGTTCGAGCGAACGCTCAATTCTTTGGCCAGCAGGGTGTAGTTGATGTCAAGCGAGGTTGAATCGTTTTTCAGTCGGACAGAAATTCCGTCCACGCCAACACGCTTCCACTTGAGGTCGTTACCTTGGTTGTCGGTGGCTGAGAAATTGAACATATGTTGAATTGGTTCACGCAGAAAATATGACCCTGGGACCCAACGAGGAAATCGGAAGACGACTTGGAGCGAGGTGAATGGCCCTTCGAGACGAAGGCCTGCGCGAAGATGATGATTGGCTCCGTCGTTAGCGTCGGCGTAAAAGCACATTCCGGAGGTTGACTGGCTCATGAGTTTAGTTCGGATGCGGCGGTTGATAGGTTCTCGCACGCCACTTTGAGAAGTTCATGATCGGTTGTTGAGAGCAAGGCTTGGGTTTGCTCCATGACGCCGGGTTCATCGGCACGCCCAATCAAGCGCTCAAGCAGTTTACTTCGCTCGATCACATGCAATCGTTCGTCGTTGATCAGGCTCCATCGCAAGTCATCTTCCGCAGCTCCTTGTGAGATGACCCATCGAGCCACCGGTTCGAGGAGACCTCCATCAATAAGGTGTTGAATCAAGGGCTCATCGCTGCTTTCGACCTCACTTCGGAGGTGGCCACTGAGGGCTTTGATGTCGCTGGGTTTGATGCGAGCTGTAAGGTCGCCTAGGTGATTTGGCTCATGCTCAGCAACCCAGATGAGGATGTTCACGGTTTGTATTCCGGCTTCTAGAAACGGCATCAAAACATTCATGCTTACCTGAATCTCTCGCTTGAAGGCGTTGTCAAGGGCTGCTTGGCGTACACTTTCGTTCGGGTCTTCAAGACCCAGTCGAAGCGCCTCCACGGGTAGAGCTGGATGGTTCATTCCTGTGATGCGGACAGCGTCGTTCGCATGGTGAACCAACCGCTCAGCAGCCGTTGCTTCATCAAATCGGACCAGAGCCTTTGCTGCTTTTCGTTGGACGACGCCATCCCCGTCACTCAAGGCTTCAATGGCGAGTTCTTTCCCAGCGGGGCCCAAGGGCGCAAGGAGGTTGGCTCCGGCTCTGCGGACGTCCAAGTTTGAATGGCTTAGAAGGACTGAGATGGCTTCACTTCCAGCGGTTATGCCCCACATCCTGTAAGCGTCTAGCGCTTTGGAAACGAACCATGAATCTTGGTCATCCAGTAGCGGCTTGAAGGCCTCCAGAACCGAAGCATCATCGTGCTCAAAAAGCGTGCGTACGGCCCGACGTCGCGTCCGAATGTCCCGGTGTTTAAGTCGGGCCATGGCTCGCCCTATGTCGTTGGCCATGATGCAGGGAACCCTCTCTCCCTCATAGCCTGTTGCGTTGTGCTCAGCGCATTTCCAACCATGCAAAGAAAAGAATGATGGGGAGCAAGTAGAACAGGCGCCGATGCATACGATGTGTCGCCACCATGTGTTCAAGCACCGATGGGGGGAGCACCTCGACTGACGATGCGGTTCTCCGTCGACGGTTGAGCATCACGTTTTCTTCGATATACGCAAGGACTTTTCCACGCAGTTCGGGGTCTCGGCTTCGTGCTTCACCACGCCCGACAATGTATCGTACGGGGTAATCTTCGGCCAATTCAAGGGTTGAGGCTACGATGGTCAAAGGTTGGGATGAGTTGTGAAGGTCAATTCTTGCCGCACGTCCATCGCTACGAACATGGCTTAGTACGCGCCATTTTCCTTGACCTTCATTGAATGGCTCGAGACGTGCTCTGATTTCATGGATGGGGTCGACGTTGGAAACGACTGGTGCGCGCCGAAACCCAAGGAACGGACCCAAAATGAGGGCACAAATGACCGGTGTTAAGCACATTAAGCGAACCAAGCGCCCAAGTGCTTCGGGTTCAGTGAGTGCTGAAACAACGGCGAGTGAGAACCCAAAGAACAGGCCGATGAAGCCCCCTGCCTGCAGCCCGGTCACCAAGCCGATTCGAGGTCGCTCCTCCTCGGCCATGGTGATGCTTATGGCCGAAGGGAATTGAAGGCTTGGTTTCAGAAGAAAACAATCAAATGATTCCGGCCGGGTTTCCCACCATGGAGCGGAATGGCTTACCCGATCGTCTCCGTGAAGCAAAGGTTGGCAAGTGGGTTTTCGGCGTTTGTGGATTTCTCTTCGTGTCTTTTTTCATTGCGCCCATGACACTTGAATCAGGGACAGTGGGGCCACTTCAGGGCCGTGCCAATGCCATTGACTACTATAGCGAGGATGGTTTTGGTTCCCATGGGAATCAACCCACCTCGACCAGTGTTGAAAACGGGCAGTGTTGTCCCGCCTTCGCTTGGTCGGAAGTGAATTTCTATGCGGCGATCATCTATGGTTTTGGAGATGTGAATTGCCACCAAAAATCGGAGCGTTCATGGGAAGTAAATAACAACCAACTTCCGGTATGTACCCGTGATATTGGCATCTTTTTCGGGCTCTTCCTCGGAGGCGTTGTGTTCTCCCGCCGCGGTTGGAACCGATGGACGGTAAGGGACACCTGCTTGTCGCTGCTTCCTGATAGGATGCTCCATGACGTCTATGCCAAGAACCGCCGCACGGTTGTTTGGCTTGGATGTGGCATGTTGCTTTGTTTACCACTCATCTTTGATGGATTCCTGCAGTTGCTCACCTCCTACGAATCAACCAATTTCAAACGGGTGTTAACAGGCATACCGTTCGGATTTGGCCTTGGTATCCTTCTTTCTTCTATGTTTTCAGCCCGAGCCGAAGCGTTCGTCGGCGCTGGGCAGGTCCTTCTTCCCGGCGAAGCCCGCTTCACGCTGGCTGAAAAAGTACTTCAGGAATCTGAATGACCTGGAGGTTGCATGGACCACCATACGGCCAATTCTTCGGACGTTGTCGGCAACGGGCAGCCTTCATGACCACTGGTCAAAATTTGAAGACGCTGGTTGATGTCGTGGACCGCCCGTTGCAAGACGCCAGAGAGGTTCTTTCCTTCTTCGACGGCGAAGATATCCTCCAGCGCTTCACTCCAATTCTTTCCGGAGTTGGCCCTCCGCCAGCTGGCAAGAGCGCTTCGCAGCGGCCACATGGCGAGCGTGAGCCGAGCAAATCCAAGTCTCTCGTCTCGTAATTTGAAGAGTTGAGCATCGCTAAACGGTGTGTGGTTCTGTTGTTTGTGGACCCAATGCTCAATCAAGAGCCATTTGATGAGGCGTTGGGTATGACGTTGGGTCACCATTCGAACAGGTCCCAATGCCGCATGCAGGCGTGGCACCTCACTGGAACCGACCATCAAAGAAAGGGTGCCCAAGATTGACCAGCAAGAATGAGCCAAAGGCGTGGCGGGCACATCGTTCTCTTGTGCGGATTCCAACGGCCAATTGTCTTCGGCCTCTTGCATCCAATGAGCAGGAGACTTCCCACCCAGCCAACCAATGTGAATGGAGGTGCGTTCTTGCGGTGCTCCAGGTAGGCGTCGTTGTTTCTTCACATCGTGAACCAAGGCATTCAGCAAAGTCCGGTCAACCTCATCTCGGTCAACGTTCAGTGGGAGTGGTTTTTTGTTGAAAAAGCGACGTAATTCCTTGCGCAGTTGTGTCTTGAGGTCATCAAGGCCCCCCTCGTTCATGATGGGGCCGACCACGTAGCATTGGTCGAAAGGTGCGGGGATTTGGCCGCTTTCACCAAACAGTTCGTGAAAGCCTTGTCGAATGGTGGTTTGAATCTCTTCGGTTTCGAAATACTCCTGCTTTTGACTTGTCATTCTGAGGGTCCCCGACTTGATACGCTTCATGGCCTTCTCCGGGTCGCAATCTATCCAAAACACGAGGTCAGGGATCATTGCTGCAGCGTTCATGCTCGCTACTTTTTCGAGGCCGAGGTCGCCCACAACGCCTTGGTAAATCAGTGAGGAGTGAATGTTCCGGTCGGAAATCACCACAGAGCCACCAGCCAATTGCGGGCGAATGAAGGTGTGAGAATGGTCAAGACGGTCCGCAGCAAAAAGGCCGGCTTCCTCAAGTGGGGTTTTGTTGCCGAGTTTGACCGATTGCAAAGCCAATTTTCCAAGTTCACTGTGGCGACGAGGTTCGTGCGTCATTACCACTTCTGGGAACGGGAATTCACTGAGGAGTTCGCCAAGAATACGTGCGGCTTCTCCTTTGCCGGAACCGTCTCCCCCCTCGACCGAAATCAAGTACATGCTCAGTCCTCACGTTCGTCTTCAAAATCTTCTTTGGCGAACAAATTAACGATCATTCCAAACAATATCAGCGTTGGTCCGACGATGATTAAACCGCGACTGAACAGGGCTCCTGTTGCGAGGTACTGGCTTCGACGGTAGTGTTTCCCTCTTCGAATTTCAACGGCGGATTGGATGCCGAGGAGCGCCGTTATCATGGTGAGCAGGCCAATGGCGGTTGAAAGGCCGACAGCGTTGTCAAGAGTCCAGCCTGAGATCGATTGGTCATCGCTTTCTTCCCTCGTGCCGTTCCCTGGTTTCATCGTCACGGGGTCAAGTCCAACATTGTCGGGAACAAAAGTACGTTCGACCGTGGTGTATCCGTCTTTTGAGAAGACGATAATGTGGACATCTTGCTGCACGTTTTCCATGGCAAAATAGCCGAAACTGTCGGTGGTAGTGTTCTGCAACAAGGCCCGAGAGGTAGCATCAAGAAGTTCGACGAGGACATCCTCGACTCCATTCCCCTCGATGTCTTCAAGGGCTGTGCCCGAGATGTCGACGGCTTCACTTTCAGCAAAAAATGAGGTGTTGAGCAATTCGGTCGGGTTTCCTTGAAGAATCAATGCACCGCTCAGCATGCCGAGGATGCTCCCGATGAAAATAAACGCCGCTGCAAGGTTTCTCCAACGGTCCGCATCCTTGTCCCATAGGGCGTACCAATCATCGGCTTCGCTTTGTTCTTCAGTGCTCAATTCCGTGGTGATTTCAGCCGCACTGACCACCAATTCTTCTTCGATGATTCCACCGCTGATGGCCGCTTCTTTCTTGGCCTTGACGCGGGCACGGAGGGCCTCCATGCGTTGCTCACGGTCATCCACCATCGTGCCCCCCCATCATCGGCGAGGGTGTGCGCGGATAATACCTCTTTGATGGCCTACCGCGTGTTCCATTCACCGTTTCCCTTTGAGTTCAACAAGGACCAATAGCCCCACAGTGGAGACGAGCCCAACGGTTGCGATGACGAAGAGCATTCGACTTTCCTGATCTTCTGGTTCATCGGACGGTTCAACCGAGGTGTTGTCGGTCATCTCGTCTTTGTCTTGATTCTCCGATGAATCTAGAGAAACAAAAGCATTGGTCCGAAGGCCCAGTTCAACCAAGCGGCCGACATGAGCGAGCGATGCTGCACTGACTTTGTCAGGTGTGTCTTCCATGGTGTGCCAATAGCTTCCAAAGGTGTAGGGTTTTGGCTCGCCGTAGCTGGTATCCATCAAATCGATGGCAGGAATGCCGAGTTCGTGGGCGTGGACATGGTCGTCCAGAACATGAACAGTGGTGTCGTATTGGATAATGTCGCTGCCGGGCAAACCGCCACAGTCGGTGGTACCGTTCACCATGCCGAGGTGGCCGCCGAGTTCTTTCACACGCATCTTGAGCGTCTCGTTGCCGGGCGCAATGTCGTGAAGTTGTAAATCAGCATCACCAATCATGTCCAACAAGACAAATGCATGCGTTGAGTTGATCTCCTCTCTGGTCAGGTTTTCAGCCCATGCCTCCGCACCCAACGTGTAGCGTTGTTCTTGGTCTTCAGCGTCGTTGAAAAACAACACAACATCATGGTCCAGGTTCATTTGAGGAATGTGCCTTGCCAATTCCAAGAGAACCGCCACGCCACTGGCAGCATCGTTTGCTCCGGGGACCGGAAGCGTTTGATTGGATTCATTGGTGTCTTGGTCAGCGATGTTTCTCGAGTCGTAGTGAGCGGACAAAACCAATTGTCCGTTTGTGCTGGCGTTTGGACTCCAACGGGCAAAGAGGTTGGTGAGCGTCATGTTGTAGCGTTGGTGTGTTTGAGTCGTGACCTCGTAGCCAAGCGTTTCGAGGTCGGAAGCGATGGTCTCGCGAAAGGTCGCTGAGACGTTTGAGCCGGGCAACCGGGGTCCAAGCTCCACTTGCCACTGGACGGAAGCGTTGGCCAACTCGCCGTCGAACTGTAATTGGCTGGTGATGTTGCAAGGTTCGGCGTCCTCATAGGCGACTTTACCAGCGGTTCCTGTGAATGGAAGCAGCATCAGGGAAACCAGCATGCACAGGGCTACAGAGGTCGGCATCCGGCCGACTTTCAGGGCGTTCCTTGGATGATGCATGACGATGCCTTCACCACGGACTCTTAAATACCTCCTTTCATCTCGGTAAATTGGGAATCCGTATGACGATTCTCTTTGGTGATTGACATGTCGGAACG
>VMHT01200478.1_pt1 | contig 13564 bp, 21 predicted proteins | sample 4693611 | NCBI WGS metagenome assembly VMHT01 (sample SAMN12280063, study PRJNA550983) | marine metagenome | isolation source: seawater sampled from same location over 5 years 0.02-0.2 micron viral filtrate | place: USA: collected off the coast of southern California halfway between the port... ... | reverse complement strand
TGTGTGGGAGGTAAACAGTTCTATATTCATAGTTTTCAAGACGACTGTAATAGAGTAGTACAGGGAGAGAGGACGTTTGAGTTAGTCAATAGAGACTGGAAGAATCAATATCATATAGTACACCTCAACAGATACAGTGGTGCGTTAGTTATACCACGCAACACATTCCACAGGTCTACATCAGGAGAGAAGGGATCAATAGTAATTAACCAAGCAACAAGGTATCCTGGCTTCGATCCTCATGCTGAGTTCTATCCAGTGTCCACAGCAGAGAACAGAGATTTATATAATATACTAAGGAATGTGGTTCCTGTAATTCACACAGTAGGTGAATGAATACATAGTGTGAAGATATGAGAATTATGGAATGGTTGAAGGAGGAGATTACGAAAACCCCTGGCTATATGAGGGTAAACCTTTTACTTCTGACGACATTAATGATTTCTTCGGTTACGTCTACTGCATTACTAATAAGACAACAGGTAAGAAGTACATCGGCAGAAAATATTTCGTACAGAAACGGAAGCCAAAGGGAGGAAAGAGAAGAGTTACTAGCGAGTCGGACTGGAAGAAATATTATGGATCGTCCCCCGAACTCAAAGCCGACGTATCCGCCTACGGAAAGGAGAATTTTTCAAGAGAGATCCTGTCTCTCCATACAACTCTGGGGAAAACCAACTATGAAGAGACCAGACAACTGTTTATCAATGATGTCCTAACAGAGGCTCTTGACAATGGACAACCAGCATATTATAATAGTAACGTTTTAGGAAGATACTACAGGAAAGATTATTTTGAATAGTTATCCAACGTGGCAACAACCACCAGTTCCTGACTTCATGCCTTATCTTGAGGGTGCAGCTCAGATTATAAAAGAACATGAAATTACTTTAGATGAAGATGGGATATTAGATTTACTACAAATAAAATATAGGTGGCCAGAACCAGCATTGGAAGTTATAAATCAATGCCAAAAAAAGTCTAATGGATTTTTTGATTCTAGAGGTTACATTTATTATGATAGATGGAAGAGATTGTATGATCTAGGATTCACTAGTCTCTTGAGTAACATAATGGATCTCACCTCAGAACTAAGATCTCTTGACGATAAGTTATATGATTATAAAGGATCAGAAACTAATGCTAACATCTATCTGAGTGCTGGTACTATAAAACATAGAGCCAGTTTTGATCCACATAACCATGATTATCATGTCATAGTGAAACCAATTTATGGCACTTGTACATGGCTCATCAATGGAAAATCTCAAGAGGTAGATCCATCTGATGTTTTAATCATACCAGCTGGAACCATGCACGCTGTTGTGGAAAATAAAGAACCTCGACTATCCCTTACAATGAATCTCAGTGGATGATTACATAAACTACATGATCAAAATTGGAGCTGATAGGATTCCTCATCTCCATGATGATCTATTGTCTCACTCCATAAGAGTTGCTGGTTTACTATACAACTATGGTAGACCTATGGATGAGGTCAAAGCAGGACTTTTCCATTCGATATATGGTAATGAATTTCAAATGTATAAAATTAATGTGTCAAGAGAAGAAATTAAAACTGTAATAGGAGAACGTTCTGAACATATAGTAAACCTATTCAATACTTTAATTGATAGAGTAGACACTATACTTTATGCCAGAGGTTTAGATGAACCAGACAAGACAACTCTTAGATGGTTAGAGTATTGCAATATCAAAGATCATGATGCAGAAGCAGATATCTTAAAAGAATTTGAACTATTGTTAAATATTGACGGATAACCGAAAATGTGTTATGATTTAACCGTATACATAATATACATGAAAATTAATTAAAAGAAATGAATTTATTACCTGATGCAGATCTCTTCTTTTGGGAGAAAAAGAAACTGGTGAGGAAATCTGTTCATAGCCTTTTTGAAGGTAAGGATATTCTTCTAGTATCAGTTTGTGGTGCCTTTACACCTCCTTGTACGGAGATGGTAAAGGAGTACGAAGCAATGTATGATAAGTTTATCAAAGATACAGTTGTCGATGACATCTATATTGTTTCAATGAACGACTCATTCGTAATGGATAAGTGGTTTAAGTCTATGAAAATTAAAAAATGTAAGTATCTTCCTGATGGAAATGGTGCATACATTTTGAGACTTGCAAAGCAAGGTGGAATGGCAGCAGCTCAATGTTCTGTTCAAATGTATAATAAAGGAATGGGTGTCAGAGCATGGCGTTGGGTTCTCCTTATAGAGAACAATATACAGATGAGTTATCTTGAGGAGGAGACTCCCGACAATAAAGGATCTAGAGACAACTTAGAGGAAGATCCATTTGAACTAACTCATGCACAACAGGCATATGATATGTTGATCAGCAGAGATCAAGTAGATCATATCAATGAGATAAATGCTGAAGCTGATAAGGGTATGCACAGACCAGAAGGTATACCAATAAGTCCTGGCGGCTAATGAAAATAATAAGTCTGAAATATCTAGAGGAAAATTTTGATGAGGTACTCGAACTGGCTCAGGCTGGTGAGAGTTTCTTATTAGATACTCCTGATGGCCAGATAGCATTAGTTCCAGATAAGAATATTCTAAAACCAGTTATTGATTCTGGACAGGCAAAAGACATAGAACATATGTGGAACCATGATGATGGTGCTTGACTTAATAATATTATTTGTGTATAATAAAGTATATACAATTTTATTATGATTGAAGTACTTGTACAGAATGAACCATACAGGTATGTGAAGATGCCTGATCCACTTGATAACGGTCAACCAGACTATCGTATTCAGAAGTGGAACAATTACAATGGTTACAAAGATATGTACCTTTGTGATAACTTTATGCAGTTTAAAACTGCCATTGATGACTTTGAATATACAAAGTGGTTAGACCCTGCTGGCGTGCCTTGTTACATCAAAGATGACTGAAGAACCATCTCTACCAGAACAGGCAAAGAATATTACAAAAACTGCCTATGATATAGTTAAGGGTTTCGTTTTCAACGGAACCTTAATTGTTCCTGATGAGATAAAAAAAGCACGAATAGATATATGTAGAGAGTGTAATAGGTTTGATCCAAACCGCATGAAATGTAATGAGTGTGGTTGTTTTTTGGTGAACAAGGTCAAGTTTTCTGCTGCACACTGCCCGCTAAACCTTTGGTAATTTAATGGATACAAAAATTAATATGAAGTTCCAAGATTTTATTGGAATCTTTGACAATGCAATCGACCCACGCTTCTGTGAGTATCTCACAGACTATATGGACAAGGCGGAATTTGTTGACTTTAAAAGAAATTTTAGTCATGTAAAAGATAAACAGATATGTTTAGATGGATTCTCTCCTGGCGAGTCTAAACAGTTGATGGAGTTTGTAAACAATTGTTTGTTCCATTACCTCAATGAGTACACCTACCTAGGCAATTTCAGTTATGTAAGTTCTTTGTGTCTACTTCAAAAAACAGAACCTACGAATGGGTATCATTTGTTTCATGCAGAGAATGTAAATTGGAATCTAAACAACAGAACTATGGCTTGGATGGTATATCTGAATGACGTAGAGGAAGGTGGAGAGACAGAATTTTTATATCAGAAGTTGAGAGTAAAACCAAAGAAAGGAACTGTTCTAATATGGCCTGGAAGTTATACTCATTTACATAGAGGTAATCCTCCTATGACAGATAAGTATATTGCTACTGGTTGGTATCAAGGAAACATAGGACTACAGACCATCCAAACCGCAGGCATATTAGATAAACAATACAGAGATAGTATTAGTAGTGAGTGATATACATATCTTATTTCCAACACCAGTATATCAGAACGTCTTAGATTTTAGACCCTCTGAGATTAAATCTATGTTGGATTTTTTGAAAGAGATAGAGTGGGCTCGAGACGTAGACATATATGGTGGACCAAATGGAGAGACTACTAAGTTAGATGAGGATTTATTATCAGAACCAGAGTTGAGTAAGTTGGGTGGGTTGATAGATCAGGAAGTTAAGAGTTTTGCTAAAACTCTACAGATTGATTTAACAAAACATGGGTTGAAAAGAATTAATTCTTGGGGTAATCTACAAAGGAAGGGTAATTATATAAAAGAACATCGCCATAACAACACACAGTTTGCTGGAGTCTTTTACTTACAAACTCCAGAGGGCGGTGGCGATATAGTTTTCTCCACCAGAAATCCTACTTGGATTACTAGTTATTGGGAACCTTCTCTTACTGGATATGATGATCTCAATAGTTTTGAGAAGAGATTCAAACCAGAAGAGTCTGGAATATTTCTTTTCCCTGCTCACCTAGATCACTATGTTACTCCATCTGAATCATCTGAGGAGAGATATAGTATCTCATTCAATTACAATCTTGATGGCAAGTTTTTCGGGGATTGTAACAACCATCTAACAATGAAAGTATTATGAAACTAACACAAGAGATTATTGACCAGATACAAGAAGCAATGCTCCATACCAAGAAAGATGGTAGTATCAACTGGAAGGATGAAGATGATGTCGTAGTTCAGTTAGCAGGGACATTTGCTGCTGATAGATTCATTGTTATCAAGAACAAATCTAAGAGTCCTGTTGTAAGTGCTGAACCACATCCTTACTTTGATTATGAAAAGAAAGTCTTTACTAAAGATGGTAGAGAAGAATACATCAAAGAACAGGAGGAATTAAAGAAATGAAAATGACTCCCGAAGAAAAAGAATTAAGATCAACTTATAATTTCTATAAAGATACTAAGATGGGTTTCTTTACTAAGGATGGATATGCAGCAGTGCCTTGCGGAGAAAAGAAAAGAGTGATAGTATATGAAGGAGAGATCCTACACACCGCTCTCAATGATGACACCGCAAGAAATTGGATTGCACGACATAGAAAGAAAAGAAAATGAAACTTAGATTTTGTGTCATATGTGGCACTAATAAAAATTTACATCATCATCATGTAATTCCAAAAGTTACTGGTGGAACTGATCACCAACATAATCTTATTACTTTATGTGATAAACATCATGAGATGATTCATAGAATCAGACATGTTGATAACTGGTTTGAACTTGCTAGAATCGGTAGAGAAAAAGCAATAGCAAGAGGAGTTAGGTTTGGAGCAAAGAGGAAGTATGATCAGAATACGATAAATGAAATCATGGATAGACGTAAACAAAAAGAAGGGTATGGAACTATTGCCAAATCAATGGGTATGAGTCGATCAAGTGTTTCAACAATAGTAAAGAGGGAGTTAAATGAAAGTATTAGTAACAGGCCATAAAGGTTTTATTGGCAGTCACGTCTTTGATTTTTTGAGTGATCTATTTGATGTTGATGGACTAGACAGACCAGATGATATAGGAGACTTTGCAGACGTTGGGTGTGCAGACTATGATCTCATAGTTCATCTTGCTGCCTATGCTGCACTCAGAGATAGTGTAGATAATCCTGATAAATTCTGGGAGAACAACGTTGAAAAATCTAAACCCATATTTGATTATTGCAGAAAGTATAATACTAGGTTGTTGTATGCAAGTTCTGCTGGTGCATATGGTTGGTGGCAGAATCCCTATGCCATAACAAAGAAAGTAAATGAGATACAGGCTCCACCTAACAGTGTGGGTATGAGGTTCTTTAATGTATGGGCAGAGGAAGGTAGTAGAGATGATATGTTATATGAAATGTTGAAACAAGGAACTGCAAAATATATTACAAGACATAAGAGAGATTGGGTTCATGTATTAGATGTTGTCAGAGCGATTGCAACTTTGATTCCTACCACTTACACAGGAACAATAGATGTAGGCACAGGACAGATGACTTCTGTAATAGACTTAGCCAATGCCATGGGTATGGGTCATCTTCCTATCAAGGAAGACACACCTAACGAACCCGATGAGTTGTGTGCAGATATCATGCCTCTCATGGAACTCGGTTGGTTTCCAACTGTTAACATTTTAGATACGGTCATTGCGAAAACGGTCAGCGTGTGATACACTAAATAAGGTGAAGTTTATTTAAAACTTGTATGAATAAGAAGACAGCACTAGTATTGGGTGCAGGCGGTTTCATAGGAAGCCACATGGTAAAGAGACTACGATCAGAAGGGTATTGGGTTCGTGGTGTGGATATTAAGTACCCCGATTTTACCGAAAGTGCTGCTGACGAGTTCATTCAAGGTGACTTAAGAGAAGTAGGTTTAGTTGCAAGAGTGTTAGATGTTGAAGGAAGTTCTTTTGATGAGATCTATCAGTTTGCTGCGGACATGGGTGGAGCTGGTTACATCTTTACAGATGAACACTCTGCTGATATCATGCACAACTCTGCTTCAATCAACCTCAATGTATTGAACGAACAGGTTCAACTCAATAGACTACTTGGTGTAAATAAAACTAAGATATTCTATTCTAGTTCTGCGTGTATGTACCCAGAACATAATCAATTAGACCCTGAGAATCCTGACTGCCGTGAATCATCAGCATACCCAGCCAACCCAGACTCAGAGTATGGATGGGAGAAACTATTTTCCGAACGTCTCTACTTGGCATATAACCGTAACTATGATATTCCTGTCTGTGTTGCCCGTTATCACAATATATTTGGCCCCGAAGGAACATGGGACGGAGGAAAAGAAAAGGCTCCAGCAGCTATCTGCCGCAAGGTCGCACTACTCCCAGAAGTGGGAGGAACGATTGAGGTGTGGGGTGATGGCTTGCAGACAAGATCCTTCCTCTTCATCGACGAATGTATCGAAGCAACCTACAGATTGATGCACTCTGATTTCCAAGGCCCTGTAAATATAGGATCGGAAGAAATGGTGACTATCAATCAGTTAGTAGAAACTGCTGCTAAAGTGTCAGGTAAAGTTGTAAGAAAAATGCACAAACTTGATGCACCTCTAGGAGTGCGTGGACGTAACTCAAACAATGATCTTGTAAGAGAGAAACTTGGATGGGATTATTCACAGACTCTCGAAGAAGGAATCTCCAAGACTTATGCTTGGATCTCTGAACAAATTAAATCTCGCCAACATGGCGTAGTTGAAATTACATCAAAGGAACTAGAACATGCCAACAGTAACTGAGAAAACAATTAAACTTGACAAGGCTGCAATCAAAGCCTTAGACATATCTCACCTTGCGGAACAATCACTCAATAAAAATGACTGGCTTACTGCTGGTCAGAGTGAGTATAGGTTGTACGCTTGGTTATCAACACAATTCAATAACACTACCATCTTAGATGTTGGAACAAGGACAGGCGGATCTGCTCTCGCATTATCTTATAACGAAACTAATAAAGTTATGAGTTATGATTTGGTTGAGCAGGGCGCCTCTTCTGGTATAAAGAAGGAAAACGTTCAATTTAATATCAAAGATTTTAGGAATGATGATACTCTAGATTTTGATAACATTTCTATTATAATGATTGATGTTGATCCTCATGATGGAACAGCAGAAGAAGAAATGTTTATATTTCTAGAAGAAAAAGGGTGGAAAGGATTAGTTTTACTTGACGATATTGGACCTCAATGGCCTGAGATTGAAGACTTTTGGAATAGGATTACATATCCTAAGATCAATGTGACAGAGATTGGACACATGAGTGGTACAGGACTTGTTAATTTTGACGGAAAACATTCTATTGACTGGCTTTGATGGAGGTTGTTATTACTGACATGGATTATGAAGTAGATTATTACGAGGGAAGAACTCGTAGGATTTTAATATTGGGATCAGGTGGTCAGGTAGGAGCATATCTTACTGACTACCTTAGTCGTATGGGGAATGAAGTTCTTGAGTTTGATATTACTAATGGTAGTGATCAGGACATGACTATGATTCCTAACGGTGAACTTGAAGCCAAAATTTATATGGCAGACTTTGTGTATTTCCTCGCCTTTGATGTAGGGGGATCACACTATCTTAAAAAGTATCAACATACATTTAAGTTTATTGATAACAATACTAGACTTATGGCAAATGCCTTTGGTCTAATAGAAAAGTATAAGAAACCATTTGTCTTTGCATCATCTCAGATGAGTAACATGTCTTACTCTCCTTATGGTGTATTGAAAAGAGTTGGTGAGTTATATACTAGATCTCTAGGTGGATTGATTGTCAAGTTCTGGAATGTATATGGCATTGAAAAGGACATGAACAAAGCACATGTTATCACTGACTTTATCCGTAAAGGGTTCGAGTCTGGTGATATAGATATGATGACAGACGGAACTGAAGCGAGGGAATTTCTTTATGCGGAAGATTGCTGTGAAGCGTTGGAGACTGTCATGGAGAAATACCATGAACTCACTTCTGACGATGAACTTCATATTACTACTGGTGTTTATACAACTGTGTTGGAGATTGCAGAAGAAATTAAGTCACTATTCGCTGGTATTGGAAAGACGATCACGGTTACGCCTGCACAATCGAAGGATGAAGTGCAGAAAGATGCTAGGAACGAACCAGATCTTTACATAAATGAATTCTGGAAATACAAAACATCTGTACCAGAAGGTTTGAAAAAAGTATTCGAGGAGATGAAAAAAGATTATGAGTAAGTATGATTCAGAACTAAAAGATTTGCAAGCACAAATTGCAGAAGCAAAAGCTAAAGCTGGCCCAGAGGGAATGGACATACCTGTACTAGGTCCTGACAAAAAGTTTCCAATAAACTTATATTGTAATGACGATTTGCTTCCATCCACATCTGCTAATAATAGATCAGTATATACTACATGGATTCGTAACGGAACTGGTCTAGTAAATCTATATGTGAATGGAGAAGCTCTCAAAGTTTTGGAAGATGATTCTGGTAAACCAAAGTTTATTTGGTTGTTAGAATCTAGAGAAATTATTCCAGATCAATACAAATTTATAGAAGATAATTATGACTTTGTTGCTAGTCGTGTTGATGGTATCTTTACTGCTGATCAAAGACTAACGCATGAGGTTGGTGCTGATGGCAAATTTCTTTATTGTTTATCTAATGCTGCTCCTTGGGTTATGGATAGAAAAGTATATCCCAAGTCAAAACTTGTATCCATGATTGCATCTAACAAAGGATACACAGAAGGACATCGCCGTAGACTTAGAGTTGTAGAGAAATATGTACAGAAGTTTGGACAAGATGATCTTTATGGTTGGGGATTGACACATGAATTACCACTCAAAGAAAAGTCCACAGGATTAAAAGATTACATGTTCTCATTTGCTTGTGAGAACGCAAACTATCCAACATACTTCACTGAAAAGTTGACGGATTGTTTTGCCTGTGGTACTATTCCTGTATATTATGGAACAGCTGGTGTAGCTCAGTATTTCAACCCAGAGGGTATCATATTCTTAGATGAAAATTCTCCTTGGGATAATATTCCTTGGGATAAACTCACATCAGAGTATTATGAATCCAAGAAAGATGTGATACAGGAAAACTTTGAGATCGCTCAGTGTATGAGGGTCGCAGAGGACTACATGTATGGAAACTATTTCTATCAACTAGACCCACTTAGACAACAAAAACCACAAATAATATGAGTGAAATCATTGACGTATCTGCCACTGCTGTTCAAGATGACCGCAGTGGATGGCAAGCAGAAGATCAGATTGCCGTAGAATATCTTGAAGCATGTAAGGAAGCAGTTGCATCTGATGATGCCTTTTCAAACTTCAAATCTAATCCTAAGTACAAGACTATCTTAGAACATGTGCTTAAAGATCAAGGACAGGCATATCTAAACATCTGTAAGGATATGAATGAAGATGCCGTGTGGGAAAACATTGAGGCATTTAAAGAGAATGATTCAATTGGTAATCCAGAATTGTATCCATATCCAGGCATGAAGGGTACAATATCTCCTACCACTCTAAGGTATATGAAGAATACTTTTGAGATGGCACTCATGCTTGACGGTGCAGAGATTAGTAAGGTTGTTGAAGTAGGTGGTGGGTACGGTGGATTATGTAGAGTGTTGAGTAAAGTGTGTGAGTTTGATGAGTATATCTTAATTGATTTACCAGAAGTATCTGCCTTACAGAGAAAGTATTTGGATCAGTTTCCTGATCTAAAAGACAAGGTAACTTGTATTCCTTGCACAGAGTATGAAGAGATCAAAGACGTAGATCTTTTCATTAGTAACTACGCTCTATCAGAATGTGATCTACCTACACAGATGACATATTATGATAAGATAATTACTAATTCAAAGTATGTCTATATGATATACAACCTTGTCAACTTTAATGAATTCTACTATAATGATTTTATAGAGAAGATCAAAAAAGATTACACCTTTGATACAGGTCGTGATTATGAGAACACAGTAATTCTAGCAACTAAAAAATGAATCGAGTAACAGATTATCGATCATTGGCAGTAGATGTAGTCGGATGGTTATGTAATTATGCCAATGAGAACAAAGTAAAAAGTTTTGTAGTAGGAGTATCGGGAGGAATAGATTCTGCCGTGTCTTCTACTCTTGCAGCAAAGACTGGTAGACCAGTTTATGCAATAGGTATGCCACTCAACCAAAGTAAAGATCAAGAGACCTTATCTGATGCACACCTTTACTGGTTGGAATGTAACTATCCTAATGTAAAAAGATTGAAAGCAGATCTTTCTGAAACTTATGCAAAGTTGATGACAGATTTGACAGATGAATTTACAATGGAGTATACTGGTAATCCAATGGCGAAAGCCAATACTAAATCCAGATTACGGATGGTGACATTATATCATGTCGCTGCCAATGTCGGTGGTATAGTAGTTGGAACAGGAAACAAAGTGGAGGATTATGGAGTCGGTTTTTATACTAAGTATGGTGACGGTGGTGTTGATATCGCCCCTCTTGCTGACCTTTATAAAACGGAAGTCAGAGAACTCGGAAGAGAACTCGGAGTGATCCCAGAGATCATAAGTGCCACACCTACGGATGGACTGTGGGAAGATGGTAGAAATGATGAGGATCAAATCGGTGCATCCTATGAACAATTAGAAGAGGCAATGGAGACAGGTGCAGGGCCTGGATTGGAAGCACTTCAAAAATTCTATACACAAAACAGACACAAGATAGATCCTATTCCAACGTACAAACTAGAGGTTTAATTTTACAATGAAAATTGGTGTTATCGGAGCAGGGAGACTCGGCATTTGTTTTGCCCTTCTTGCTGAGTCCGCTGGTCATGATGTATATGTTTCTGACATATCTGCAAGTTATGTTAATAAACTTACTACTAAAACACTTTATAGTAATGAGCCAGAGGTAGAAGACCTCTTGCTTCGATCAAGTAAACTCAGAGCAACCACTAGCAATGGTAATGTTATAAAATCTTGTGATGTTATATTTACTTTTGTGCCTACCCCATCTCTAGATGATGGTAGTTACGATTGTAGTTTAGTTGATGCTGTTGTGTGTGATCTAATCAGATCTCCTAACCTAGAAGGAAAGAAATTTATTGTAGGTTGCACAACAAATCCAGGCTTTGTAGATAAGGTAGATAAGAAATTAGAAGGAAGAGGTATAAGTGTATTCTATAGTCCTGAGTTTGTGGCACAAGGCACAATAATCAGGGACATGAAAAATGCAGATATGATTCTGTGTGGTGGTAGAGATGAGGAAGGATTTGAACTGATAAAAGAAATCTATCTTTCATTCATGGATAGTCAGGTCAACTTCTATCCTATGTCTAATACTGCTGCTGAGATTACAAAGATCGGTATTAATTGTTTCCTAACTTACAAGATAAGTTATGCTAACATGATGGGTCAGATACTATACAACTCTGGGTGTGGTGATGAGATTAAAAACATCCTTGCATCTATAGGAGCAGACAGTAGAATTGGATCTAAGTATTTGAATTATGGTTTAGGTTTTGGTGGCCCATGTCTACCTCGTGACAACCGTGCCTTAGGATACTATGCAGATCAAGTTGGTCTTAAGTATAGTCTTCCTCAAGTAACAGATGATTTCAATGAGGCACATGCAGACTTCATCAAAAACTATTGTGTCGAAAGTAATAAAGAAGGACTACCTTTTTTCATTGACAGCATTGGTTATAAGATAGGATGTGATCTTGTAATAGAAAGTCCAAGACTTAGACTAGCAGAAGATCTATTGAAAGATGGACATAGAGTATATGTTCAAGAGATTGATGTTGTTATAGATGACTATGCAGAAGAGCTAGAAGAAGACTACGGAGATAATATTAAATTTGTAAAGGGTCGTAGTGAAATACATGAACCAACATGGAGGATTGATCTTTGACCATTAGTTATAATCGTTTAGGTAGTAATGGTAGACTTGGAAATCAAATGTTCCAGTACGCATCACTCAGAGGTATCGCTAATTACAACCAGTATCAGTGGATGATTCCACCTCCTGATCATAACCATAAAGATAACTATGGTTTGTTTGATACATTTGAAATGAAGCATGTCAAACCTGAGAATCTAGGGTTCAATGATGCTATGACTGTCACAGAGAAAACTCATGCCTTTGATGACAGTTTGTTTTATTGTACGGATGGTGTCAACATAGATGCCTACCTTCAAACAGAAGATTACTTTGTCCACATTGCAGATCAGATCCGTGAAGATTTCACATTTAAAAAAGATTACCTTGAGCCTTGTCAGGAATTCATATCCAGTTTGGGTACTACTCCTATCTTCATTCATATTCGTCAGTCTGATAACATTGGAAGAGAAGAATTCCACCCAATCCTCCCAATCTCATATTTTGAAAGTGCTTTAGAATTTTGGAGTCCCGATACTCCATGTTTTGTATTCACAGATGATCTTGATTGGTGTAAGAAACAACCTCTATTTGAAAATGACAGATTCATATTCAATGATAATCCTGAGAGATATGAATATCAAAGTATAGATGGTACAGGCAAGATGCAAAACACTTTGTTACCACAAGTTGACTTATGCTTGATGTCTTTATGTTCTGGTGGTATAATAGCCAATAGTTCATTCAGTTGGTGGGGTGCTTGGTTGCAAAATGGTAGAGGTAATATCATTGCACCAGATCCAGAGAAGTGGTATGGTTCTGCCATGACACATCTAGATACAAGTATGATGGTGCCCGCCCGCTGGCAAATACATTATTGGAGTAAGTAATGGCTATTTCATTTCAAGGATTAGGAAACGAAGGTAGACTTGGAAACCAAATGTTTCAGTATGCTTTTGTAAGAGGAGTTGCACACAATCGTGGATTCGATTGGGTAGTTCCAGGCCCAGATGCAGATAGGTTAGATAACTATGGTTTGTTTGATGCCTTTGAACTGAGTGGTTGTCTTTCACAAAATCAGGGAGAACCTTTCTTTCATAAACAGGAAGTTTATAGAGACATGGCTTTCAATGAAAAGATATACAATGAGTGTGAAGATAACACTAACTTCTCTGGTAATTTTCAGACAGAATATTATTTTGAAGGTATCTCTGCTGATATTAGAAATGACTTTACCTTTAAGAAAGAATATCTAGAACCTTGCCAAGAATATATCGATAGTATTGGTGGACAAGATAACAATATATTCTTACATGTTCGTAG
>VMHT01118838.1_pt1 | contig 13575 bp, 10 predicted proteins | sample 4693611 | NCBI WGS metagenome assembly VMHT01 (sample SAMN12280063, study PRJNA550983) | marine metagenome | isolation source: seawater sampled from same location over 5 years 0.02-0.2 micron viral filtrate | place: USA: collected off the coast of southern California halfway between the port... ... | reverse complement strand
TTTTTCACAGACTTGGTGGCCACATTTGTTAAGATTAAAAATGAAAACACTTGTAGATTCACAAGAATTCAGAGATGTGATCGGTGATGCAACTACTACGGGATCAGTTGCAAGTTACATGAGCACGTACAATAGGGAAAAAACAATCAATGATCAGATTGTAGCACAGGCAGAATCTGACGCTCCAAAGGCAGGATTTAATTACAAACAATATTATGTTGCACCGATTGACGAAAGAGGAAACATAAGAACTGAAAATATTAACACGGAAGACCAAAGAGCAAGTAGTGATCAAACAGTAAATGCTACTATAGATACTCCTGCTTCTTCTCACTACGGATTCTATCTAGATGGTGACGGTGTCGCACCTAACGGAAATCCTGCAGGATTTGGGATATCATTCCCAACGTCGGGTGTGGATAAAGGTGATTACTTCTTGAGAACAGATTTCTTACCCAATAGATTATTCAGATATGACGGAACCAGATGGGTCAAAATTGAAGACAGCGTGAGAATAACTACAACAAACAATGATTCTAGAGGAAACTATAAAACAAGTTTTGTCAACAATGCGACAGAATCAACAATAAACGGATTAACAGTTACACAGAGACAGTCATTGACAGATGCTCTGAAACCAAAGGCTGACAACTAAGAATGTTACATTTTTACGAAGGACAGGTTAGGAAATTTCTCACTCAATTCATTAGAATTTTGAGCAACTTCTCTGTGGAAACAGGTAGAGGTAGTGATGGAGCAGTTAACCTCAGAGCGGTACCGGTTGTGTACGGAGATCCAACAAGACAGGTTGCAAACATCATTAGGAATAACAGTGAGAATGCACTTAACTATGCACCTAAGATTGCCTGTTATGTGAGAGAACTGAACTACGACAGAGAAAGGATGCAAAATCCTTATCATATAGAAAAGCAACACCTAAGGGAAAGAGATGTAGATTCCGACGGAAACTATACAAATCAACTTGGAGCAGGATACACAGTCGAGAAAGTGATGCCTTCACCTTTCAGATTAGAAGTCACAGCAGACATTTTCTCTTCAAACACTGATCAAAAACTTCAGATACTAGAACAGATCCTGTACTTGTTTAATCCAGACTTCGAGATACAAAAAACAGACAACTACATAGACTGGACAAGTTTAAGTTACATCGAGTTAGGTGGTATTACATTTAGTTCGAGAACCATTCCGGTGGGTGCAGATTCAGAAATTGATGTAGCAACGTTACAGTTTAGTATGCCAATATGGTTATCACCACCGGTTAAAGTTAAGAAACTAGGTGTTGTACAAAAGATCATAATGAGCATATATGACGATGACGGTGGTATAGCAAAAGGTTTGATAGATGGAGAACTTGCATCTCGCAGTTACATCACACCAAACAACTTTGGATTATTAGTCACAGGTAACCAACTACGATTATTAGGATCAACAGGTACAAATGTGAAATCGGGCGGAGATGGATTCCAGACAGGAGCAAACGAGCCTAACAATTACGATCCTTTCGAGACATTCGGACCAGCGGTTAATTGGAAAGTCCTTTTAGATCAGTATGGCAAGGTAACGAACGGCACATCACAGATTAGATTGACACAACCAGACGGCAATGAGATAATTGGCACTATAGCAACCACAACACTAGATGATACAATTTTATTGTATACAATTGATGGTGACACGATCCCTGGTAATACACTTACAGCGGTCAAGAAGATAATAAATCCAGCAACATTTGATCCAGGCACACCTGCTAATGGTGACAGATATTTGGTGATAAATGATGTAGGTGATTCGACGGCAAGTTTTCAAAGTTCAACGTGGGGTACTTTAGTAGCCAGCGTTGGAGATATCATAGAATACAATAGTAGTACATCAAAATGGAATGTGGCCTTCGATGCTTCAAATCCTGACAGCACACTACACTACGTTACCAATCTTAACACAGGCATACAGTACAGGTTTAACGGTACAGAATGGGTCAAATCATATGAGGGTGTGTACACACAAGGTAATTGGAGCATCGTGCTAGACGGTGGAGCAGATACAGGGTACAACTCATCAATTGACGCTACCACTCCATAATTGTTATAATATAGCATGAAAGAAAATATAGTTTGTTCAGGTGCTCTGTTCTACGCAACAAGCACTAAACGTTTCCTGTTCCTACAGAGGACTGACAAGAAAACACAAGGTATGTGGGGATTAGTTGGCGGTAAGAGCAAATTTACAGAGAGTGCCTTTGAAGGATTGAAGCGTGAAATCGAAGAAGAAACAGGCAGTCTACCCAAGTTTAAGAAAGTTATACCTCTAGAAATGTTCACATCCAACGATCAGAAGTTTTTCTTCCACACGTATCTAGTTGCCATAGAATCAGAATTCATACCTAAATTAAACGAAGAACATTCAGGATACTGTTGGTGTGCTTTTGAATGTTGGCCCAAGAACTTACACATGGGTCTTAAAAATACTTTGAATAATAAAAGTATTAAAGGTAAGTTACAAACTATATTAGATTTAATTGTTTAGAAATCTTTAATATATTTCTTACCTGTAAGTTTCTCAATATCTCTAATCATTTCTTCCATGTTGACTCTTACAGTTTTTCCTGTTTTTGTATTTCTTGAGAAGTATTCCCACTCACCTTGTTCGTTGTGAGGAGATATCTTGGTGACGTTTCCTGCTTCGTCCTGCACAAACATTTCAGCACTGGATGAATCGTCTTTGGCATATATTTTTGCATATCCGGCCGTGCCTCCAGGATCACTTGCCAACACACCAAATTCTGCATGACCTCCTGCTACTCTAAAACTAGTTTCATTCAATAACTGTAAACTGTCAGATCTAAATCTACCTGAAATGTTGTTTGATCCGTTTTTCTTGAATGCAAATTCTAAGATACCATCCTCAGATCCATCTGATGCATCCAGGATCTTGCCTGAAATTTTTGCATATAGAACTTCCTGATCGTTGTCATTTTCGCCTTGGAATTTTATCTGTCCAAGATAGTCTGCATCTGCTGGACTTGAACTGTTTCTCTTTAAATTTATGACTGGTCCTGCTGTGCTTGAATCCTCTGTTGTGGTGATGTCTAATGCATCGCTTGTGGATGTGTTCGTGATTGCCGCACCTGTGCTTGTGGTCTCAAAAACAGTTGTTCCATAATGTTTTAATTTTATTGCACCGGTTGAACCATCTGCCACAAGGTATTCGGTTATTCCACCACTGCCGTCGTCTGTGGAAATTACAACATCCTTGTCATTGGCATAAGTTCTGATATTGATGTCACCAGTTGTTTCCTGTATGTTTAGGTTAGTACCTGTGTGTTTTATGTTGGCATCTGCGTCAGTACCAAATTTAAGTTCGGTTGAATCTGTGAAAGTTTTTGCACCACTGATAGTTTGTTCCGTAGTTGTCAGCACAGTAATATCTGTACTAGCACCAGCACTTGATCTTAACAAGTTAACCCTGTATGCGTTGACTGTCGTACTAGCACCAGATGTACTTGCGGCACTGACTGTCACTGTAGATCCGCTTAATGATGCTGAGAATGACAATTGATCTGATCCTTTTGTATTCACGATAGGTCCTGATGAAACAAATGCGTCTGCACCGTCTGACACAACAAACACCTCAGATATGCTGGCCGCACTCTCTGAACTGCTGTTTCCTACAACAATGTAGTGTGCACCGTTGACACTGTCAGTTGAGAAAGTGTCCATTGTTGTGGCACTGCTTGAGGTTGTTGTCTGTCCAACTGTCTTCGTGTTGTCACTGGATGCGTCTGATTCTGAGTCACCTAAAAGTATCCTGTACATTTTTACAGACGTGTTTGGTTCATTACCTGATGCTCTTAATCTCACATTTGATCCGCTGATGTCAGCAGTAAGAGTTATTAGATCATTGTCGCCTGTAAATTGACTGTTGTATGTTGTTATAAATGCGTCTGTGCCGTTGTGTACAACTAAACACTCGATGTTGTGTAATTCTGTTTTGCTAGAATTATTTGCACTGATATAATATTTCGCACCCCTGTATGTGCCTTTAGCAAACGTGTCAAGGTTTTCGGTAGAACTGTCCACGTCAGTGTTAAAGATTGTGGCTGTGTTGCCTGAACTTGACTCCGATGTGTTGTCTCCTAATCCGATCCTAAAGAACTTGATTGAGTTTACTGCCGAAGTACCTGTGCCTCTCAAACGCACTGTGCTTGAATTTATATCTGCTGTAAAAGTCAGTTGAGCGTTACTGCCTTGTTGCACACCACCACCTGCTGAAACAAAAGCGGCTGTATCGTTATGCACCAAACTGATGTTCGCAGTGGCTAGTTCGTTGTTGATTTCATCCTTCATGACCGCAAGATAGAATGCACTGTCAAACGTACTTGTAGTGAAAGTATCAATATTTGCGGCACTAGTTCCTATAGATGTTGCCTCACCTGTGCTGGTATCGTCGGATTCTGACACTGTAGCCTGTGTGGAGATGTTCGTCCAACCTGTTGTGTCATATCTCTCATATGTGTCTGTAGATGTATTGTAACGAATCATACCAGTGGCATTGATAGACGGACGTTGTGCTGTGGTGCCCTTAGGTAAAGTTAATGCACCCGGTTCTAGTTTTAGGTTATTATGCGTGATGTATAGGTCGTCTGATGTCTGTCCGTTTGCCCTGTAGATGTTGTCAGCCTCCATCCCAAGTCTAGCAAAGTAAATTTTTGTGTTTGGATTGCAACTTGCCCTCAATCTTGCTTTGCCATTCGAAACATCTGCACTGAACGTTGCTAATGTGTTATTTGCAGTGATTACAAAACTTTCTGATATTGTTGCGTCAGTTCCTGCATTATTCACTGTAATGGTTACTTCGGAGTTCTGATACTCCGATCCAGATTCCAAAGTAATGAAATATCTTGCTGTCTTGTATTTGAAAACATCGAACGAATCAACGGTTTCAACTGACGAATCTATGTCGCCTTTCATACCATATAGGAAGTTGTCAAACTCACCCAGTTTGGTTTTTGAACCCAGGTCCTGCCTGTACAGAATTGCTGTTCCAGTGGTGTTCCCGCCCGATGCCGAACTTAATGTTAATGTGGCTCCAGATATTGACGCACTGACTGTGTGCAAAGGAGTACCCCTACTAGACACAATAGCGTAGTCATCGTGGAACACTGTTGTTCCGTCATGTGTAAGACTTGTCTCAGAAATTTGATAATCACCTGCTGTGTCGTCTTTTATCAGTATGATGTACTTTGCACCCCTTATATCTGTTTTTGTGAATTGGTCCAGTGTGGTTGCACTTGATGAAATGTTTGTTGAACTAGCAATTATCTTACTGTTGGTGTTGGCAACTGTTTCATGGTGATCGCCCAGAGCTACCCTGTAAATTCTTAGGTTTGTGTGTGACGAAGTATTAGTTGCCGCTGAAAGTTGCACCATGTCTCCTGATATGGCTACTGTGAAATCTGCTATCCTTGTTGAATCTTCGTTGACGTTGTAGGTTGAAACGTAAGGTGTTGAATCGTCATGCACTATTGAAACCTTTAAATGTCCTACGAATCCGTTGTCTTGATCTTCCATTACTATATCATATATTGCTCCTCGATATTCTGTAATATCAAATTCATCAACAATAGCGGATGTGGTATCCAGTTTGTAGTAATTGAATTGTTTGACTGCTGTGTTGTTTCCTCCACCACCGCCTGATGATTCAGCGAAAGATATGTTACCCGCACCGTCTGTCTGTAGGACCTGTCCATTGCTTCCGTCTGCTGATGGGAAAGTTATACCAGAAACTGTTAGTGTTCCTGTGGTTGTTAAATTTTCATTGCCAAAACTTATGGCTCCGCTCGAGTCTGTAATCGATCCATTAGCAAGTGTCAAGTTGCCGACGGTTGATCCTGTTGGTAGACCTGCACTAGTACTGGCGGTTAAAGCACTGAATGTTCCTGCGGCCGCCGTGTTCGCACCTATTATGACATTGTCCATGTTGGACGTGCCTGTACCGTCTATGTTGATTGCACCATTGGCAGTAAGGCCAGTGGTTGTTGTAGTTCCGCTTACTTGAAGTGCTGTTGATGGTTCTGAAGTACCAATACCCACACGATTGTTTGTCACATCGAGATACAGTAGGTTTGTTTCAAATGCCAGGTCGGTGCCATTCCTAGTCAGATTGGACTTTAATACCGACCCAGATATACGACCTATGGCCATACCGGGGTACTCCTTATAATAATGTTAGTGCAACAAATGTCACACACGGTCTCTTTATCGTTGCCGACCGACAGCAGTATAGGTATTTATGGCGTTATATTGCGTACAGCACCGTTATCCTTAAGATAATGCAGTAATTTTATCACTTGATGTTTGTTGTGGTGTAGGATTGCCGCTTCTGTAAGTGGCAGAATCTTGCCTATAGGCCTGTTTCTCTGTGGTTTGTACCAGGGTACATAGGAAATCTTTTCTTTGTCAGACAGTTGTTCATACATCCACACATTAGAGCAAAAGTTAAAAAACTTGTAGATACCTTTGCACTTTTCAACAAGGGACTTTTTCTGCATTCCGGGTTGATCTTCTTTTAGTGTTGCAGAATAATAGTTGCCAGTGTCAAATATTAAATGATTGATTTTGTTTAATTCGAGGTAGGCCTGGAATGTAAGCAATCTTGTAAACAGATTATCATGGGCAGGATATTCGTTTTCGTGAATCATTGCACCTGTCTTTAGATAGGTCTGTAGTGTTGAGCGATATTTTTCATCTATGGGTTTGGCTGTGCCGAAGTTCTTATCAAGATCCATGTGCCATACACATCTATAATGTTTGTTATGCAATGGATCTAGTTTTTCCGCTATAGGCAAATCAAATCTATAGGCATAACTCACAGGCATGATAACCATGTCAGGATTTCCGTTCTGTGCTATCCATTCTATGACTACTCTCATTTGGCGATCAGGTGATCCACCTAAGTTTGATAAGTTTATTATCTCATCAACGTTGAAAAGTTTTTTAAGTTCTATAGAGATGTCAGAATACACAGTGCCATAACTGCAACCGGATACCACTAACCTCTTGGTCATTTTTGATTTGATAGCATATAGACACCAACACGTCTACCTGCATTGTGCTTAATAATTTGCGGGAAGGTCTCCATCATTTCATTGTGGGTCCAATCATCTTTGACATGTGCCTCGTATGGGTTTCCATGCGACTCGCCTTGTGGGTAGTGTATGATTGGAATGCTGATAAAAAGGTATGTTGATACTTCTAAAATATTTTTTGCTACGTCAATGGCATCTTCTTTGGTCATATGTTCTAACACGTCTCCTGCTACAGCAATATCAAAAGGTCCAATTGCTGAATAATTTACTTTACGTGCATCTTCGATCAATATAGAGTCGTATCTATCTCGGAGTTTGAACTCGTCTACATAGGGAGACCATATCTCAACACCGGTCCATTTGCTGTCTGCCAAAGGTCCGCCATTAATCAACCAATTTTGTTTCAGTGTTTCGTACTTGTCACCGCCAGGTTGATATTTGTGTTTGAGCCAATTTAAATATGCACCTTCTCCGGGACCAATATCTAATGCCGCTTTATGGATAAGTTTATTTTCAGATCTCAGTTGTTCGACCCATTCTACTATAGTTGCTTTCCCGGCTTTTTTACTGTGTGGCATAATGTGCAAATATTTATTCGTGCAAAAAAAAAGGGCGATATTTCTACCGCCCTTTGTGTTCTACTAAAAAGTAAAAATATTTATTAGTTGTTAGTCCTCACTGCACAGTTTACCAATTTGATACCTGCGTCTGCTGAAGTTTCTAATGCTCTACCAATAACGTTGAAAGGTGAAATTGACTCACCTGTCGCTACTGCTCTAGCACAACCTTTTACTGATGAAGTAACAAGTCTTTGACCTTTTGTCACAGCACCTGTAACTCTAACTGGTGTTCTACCTGTCATTGCTACGAATGGGTGTGATTCGTTGTTACCTGCACCGGCGTTCATAGCGTATGCTGGTTGATCAGAGATAACTCCAAAAACTTGATCAGATAAATCTGCTGTTGTTTCTGTGATTTCTGCTGAACCACCAACCATTACTACTGCACCTGCTGACATAGGAGCGTCTGCTTCGAAACGCTCGGCAACGTCCGCGTACTGAGCCGAAGTTGCTGTGGCATGTATCACGTTACATCTGATGTCTACTAATGCATCGATGTCGCCTGGGTTTTGTCCTCTACCTGCTGTAAAGGCACCACCTGCGTTACCGTGAATAGTTGTACCGTCATCTGCATATGATTCATCCCATACCCAGAAAAGATCATTTTCTGTGGCACTTGATGCATCACCTCTGTTAATTTTCAAACCTGATAGCACTGGCATACCAGAGTTAGAAGAAACGTTTCTGTTAACTTCGATGATGTTGTCCTCAACTGATAACGTTGCTGTGTTGATCGTTGTTGCTGTTCCATCAACAGTGAAGTTACCATGTATTCTAACACCTGCATCAGTGATAGTCATCTCTGTGTTACTGTTACATGTTGCTGTAATAGTACCACCAGATCCTGTACCAGAAACTGCTACGTTTGTTGCGTTACTGTCTGTTGTAATACTTGTTGTTGAAATAGCCGCGATTTGATCGTCAACGTATTTCTTGTTTGAGAATTGACCGTCAGCATTTGGTGCCGCCGTCGCTCCTCCTGTGATAGTGTTTGCACTTGCTGATATTACTATATCACCAACTGAAATACCATTATGTACTCTGAAGTTTCTTGTTGTCATAGTTCCATATATCCCATATGAGTTAAGTTAATAAAAGTTGAGCCGAAAAAAAACGCCCCAACAGTAGTATTTACCATTGGGGCGTTTAGAATTATCTCTAGGGTTCTAGTTTTGCCTACTATACTGCCGCTAATGAGTACTGTACTTTACCTGCTGTAATGCCACCAGTACTAACCGCTTGTACATTCACTGTACCGTCGTCGTAAACAGCAGTGATTGTTCCTAAGTCACTTGAACCTGTGTTAGTGATACTAGACACAGTGATGAATGCAGTAGTACCATTGTGTACTACAACACCTTTCATAGCCGCGTATTCGGTGTTAGCAGTGTCCGTCAACTGGATGAATAACTCAGCACTTCTGTATGAAGTAGCATTGAAACTCATGATAGTTGTCGCACTTGATGTGAAGTTAGTTGAACTTGTTTCAGATCTAGCAACACCACCAGTAACCAATGAAGTACCGTCAGCACCTGTAATCGCAAAAATCCTTGCCGCACTGTGTGGTGCAGAAGTAAATGTGATGTTAGTGCCTGATACACTGTAGTTTTCAGTTGGTTCTTGGTATACGTTGTCGATGTAAACAAAAACGTTGTTCGCTGACTCTGGAGTCGATCCAAAGAAACCTGTGAACGTAGTTGTTGATCCATCACCTGTTGCTGAAACTTTAGAGAAAGTTGGAGCCGATCCCGCAATCGCAAAGTCAACATATGTTGAACCGTCTGTACAACCTTCGTATTTTCCAGTTTGTGTGTTGAATCTGATGATACCTGTTGCACCAGTTGGTCTAGCCGATGTGTTACCTTGCGGTAATTTAACAGCGTCTGTTGATCCACCAATGTCCAAGTCGTATGCTGGAGTGGCAGTCTTGATACCAACGTGATCCTCAGAACCATCTACGAACAATGCGTGTGCGTGTCCATTTGATTCTACTCTGAAGTCAACACTTGCTGAACTCTCGTTGATTGTAACGTTACCACCGTCTAACTCAACAGCACCTGATGCCGTCAAAGTTGTAACAGTAGCCGCCGCCGCCGTGTTTGATCCTAAGATACCGTCGATGTCTACAGCAGTAATGTCACCCGCTCTAATATTTGCATAAGAGTCGATTGTTACGTTACCCGCTGTTGTTCCATCTTCACCTGATGTCACTGCAAACGCGAATTGATCTGCTGATTCATCCCATATGAATGAAACGTTAGCATCAGATCCTCTGTTCATGAATAACCCTTGGTCAAATGTGTTAGCATCTCCACCTGAGTTATTTTTTGCTAAAGTGATCATCGGATCTTCAATAGTTAATGTAGCACTGTCAACTGTTGTTGTAGTACCGTTAACTGTTAAGTCACCTGTGATTGTAGTCGCACCCGCAACTGTCAATGCTGAACTTACTGCAACAACACCTGTTCCGTTTGGAGTAAGTGTGATGTTACCGTTAGTAACTTGACCTGTGATTGTTGATGCTGTGTTTGAAATGTTTGTAACACCTAGGTCTGTTGTAGCAGTCCTGAAGATCGCAGTCTGATTTCCACCTGTTGTTAGGTGTATCTCGTCCACGTCTGATGTATGTTCAACGTCAACTTTTGTGTCTCCGTCTGCATCTTCAATTGATGTACCTGATGCCAAGTTGGCGTATGCACCGTTACTGTAACCTTCGATGGTTGAAGTAGTTGAGTTGTACCTGATGTCACCGTTTGCAGGTGAACCTGGTCTCTGTCCTGTTGTTCCTGATGGTAGTCTTAGTGCATCTGTGGCAGAGATGTGTAAAGTGGTTGCCGGTGAGGCAGTACCTACACCAACTCTTGAGTTAGTAACGTCTAATACTAATAATGTTGTTTCAAATGCTAAATCTGTACCTGATCTGCTCAGGTTGGCACTTAACATCTGTCCTGTGATTCGTCCTATTGCCATTGTTTTATCCCCTTATCGATAATTGTTATTTGCAAAACTAATGGTATTTATTTGATTAGACATTATTACGGTGGTTAAATACTACCGTTACAATGAAAAAACACTACTATATTACCGTTTTTGGCAAGAATGACAGCGAAATAGCAGTGAAAAAATTAAGAGAATACGGTCCTATAATTAGTGTGTATAATCATATGCACGATGCCAAACATCTTGATTACGTGTGGACAAGAGATGAAAAAGATCTGCTGTGGTTATTGCAACAGCGACCATCACCTGTAGAGTGTGTGACTACACCTGAACTGTACAAAAAATATGTATTTTATGATCAGGTACACAGTTTCCCACCTATATCACCACAATTCAATCTTACACTAGATGTCAATACTGATGATCAAACACTGGCCTTGCTGAGTGCATTGGGTCTGGCTGAGAAAAGGATCCTACTAGTAGGCTATGACATATCTAACCCTAAAGTATTAAAAGATTTAAGATCAGTTATCATGTTGCACCCTGATATGAAGTTCTATTTCCTTTGTAATCCACCTAAAACAAAACAACTTGACTACTGTTCAAATGCTGAATGTCTGTTGTTCAAAGACATGGAGGATCTTAACCGATGACGGAGACAGCACCCAATTATATAATAAAGGTGTTGTGGCCACCGCATTGCCAGAACAGGGGCCTTAAAGTACTCGAAGAACGTGCAGACATAGTAAACGAAATGAATGGTATGCGGACCAAAATTGGCCATTTTCTAAAAGCATCATGTAGCGGAAAGTTCACTGTCAGCGATGAATACAACATGAAAGGGTTCAACGTTGGTTTTGAACAAGGGCCCGATGTCTACAACTTTATACTAGAACAAGCAACTATAGGTTATGAGGTAGACAGAGAGATCGGAAGATATAACATCTTCGCAAACAAATACATCAAGCATAGGATATTATATACTGCAAACGGAATAGTTGTAGATTAATCAGCGAAACCGTGCATAACCACCACTCTAGCACCCGAGTGCGGAGCCTCTACAGTACTTCCGTCGTCACCGCCTGTAAATGCCAAAACATTGGTTGCGATTGTGTAGTTTTGTATTGGTTCCTGCATCACACCATCCACGTAAACTAAGATATTTCTTGCGTTCGACGGTGTGACAGTCATCGTGAATTGTGTTGACGAACCATCGCCCGTGAACACATCCTTGGTTATGGTTGAGGCCGCGGCCTCTGTACGCAACGCGGTGTAGGTCGATCCGTCAAGACAGACTTCATATTTGCCAGTTGTAGTATTAAAGCGTATGATGCCTTCCTGTCCTGATGGTCTTTCACCTGTAGTTCCTACCGGAACGACCAGACCTGTCGTCGTGTTGAAGTCGAACAGTCCCGTTCCCTGTGTGGTGAACGTCATGTCCGCATTGGTCACTGTGTTTCCAATGTTGTTCGTCGTGAATTCTGTGTTACCTGTTGAGGTAGATAAATTCTGTAATCCTTTTGTGCCCGAGTATCTGGCTCCAGATATGTAAACTGATTTGCCGGTAAAACTTATTCCGTTGGGTAGGTTACTGCCAATGAAGTGTAGCACACCAGATTGGTAGTCAAAGAACCATTCATCGTTGTTACCTGAACCAGTCGCGAACACTTGGTCTCCAGAACCAGCGGCGTTGCCGGCATCACTGGATGTATGTATGTAAACTTTTACTTGATAAGTTGAGCCAACCTCAGGTGGAATCCAATCAGTTAATCCTGTTTTCCAAGTTCTATTCGCCGCCGCAGTTCCGTCATTGGTTGTCTCATCTGGTGCACTCGTTGGATACACTGTCACCACTCCCGCACTTGATCCCGGCATTGTCGCTGGAATGCTTGATGCTTGGTTCCAAGTGTTGTCACCCCTTAATAGTAATGGAGATGCAATGGCTTCGTTGGGTGCTTTCTTGGCCGCATTGGTGTCCGTCTTTGTGGCACCATATCCAAGTTTCTTCCAGAGATAGTCTACTTTTTTTGCGTCAGTTATTGCCATTAGTCAATGCTCAGTGCTGTGATACTGTCTCCCGATTCCAATTTGATTCTAACTAAAATATTATTGCCAGTGGCATTTGTAGCATTCTCTGTTCCAAGTGTGAACGTGAATTCCTGTCCACTGTATGTAGTGTTGTCCACGACCCTGTCTCCAGAGTTGAACGCACAACCGTTGGATCCGTTACCACCGTTGCCGGTGTCTGATCCTGGAACACCTGAACCACCGTACGTTGTTGAACAATCCAACCAGCCGTTCAGTCCTGATGCTGAATCTATCGCAGTGCCGGGTGCCGCTATGAACATGCCTGACACCTTACCTGACATAGTCAAGTTGAAGTTGGCCATCGTAGTTCTTCTGAAAGCGAACGTGAAGTACTGTGCACCTGATCTGCCTGTGTTTAGGTCTGGTCCTGCAGGTAGGTAGCCTGAACTTAGGTCAGTGGTGAAGTGTTTGATTATTCCAAATCTTGATATTGCTTCATTGGTTCCTGCCACGGTGACTGCACCAGACCATGCGTGATCCGTGTAGTAGTTGGCGTTTGAAGAATCGTTAAGTGATGGTGTGTCACCTGACAGTGAACCAAAGCCGCTTATCCTCACAGCGTCGTCATCGAAGCCGGCGCCTAAAGAATCTGATACTGTTATACCACCTGCTTCATTGTCTAATGTCAACAGAGTGTTTGAGTATAACTGAATTTTAGTTGATGTTTCTGAGTAGGAACTTGTACCATTGGCGTTCTTTGCTCTCATTTTGATAGTTTGTATCGAACGTCTTTGTGTGCTTAACAGTGGTACTGTAAGTGCTCCTAGGGTGTATGCTGAACCTACACCTATATCGAGTTTTGGAATGCCGCTGTCTAGCATT
>VMHT01078109.1_pt1 | contig 13577 bp, 23 predicted proteins | sample 4693611 | NCBI WGS metagenome assembly VMHT01 (sample SAMN12280063, study PRJNA550983) | marine metagenome | isolation source: seawater sampled from same location over 5 years 0.02-0.2 micron viral filtrate | place: USA: collected off the coast of southern California halfway between the port... ... | reverse complement strand
GGCTTTCGGAGAGCACTGAGCGCCTTGCATTTTTTAACTACCGTGCGGCAGAAAGAGCGTTCTTTAAAGCCCACAAAAAAGCGTGATAGGTGCACACATTAAATATGTGCGGCTGTCACATTGTTTTATGATTTAGTCGTGTTAATGTTGCAGACAGTTTGCAGACAGTTAACAGACAGTTTGCAGGCAAGTCTGAAATGAGGAAGGCATGAGGCGTAAGAAACTGAGAACAAACCCAACGGTTGTGAAAATGGCTATGGGGCTTATGAAATTTAGGAGGCGGGTCGAAATACCTTGTTGGCACGTTGACCACCTCCACAAAATCGTAAGCATTCTCAGAGAATACGCGGATCGCTTAGAAGCAATTGCTGACGCAAATAAGCTTCGACCCTCAGATAAGACTTCAGCGGCGCAGCAAGTCATCCTTCAGATGAATAGCGACATGAACCGCATGACACCAACCGACCCCCGGGAACGGGGCGCGGAGCGGGGCGGCTACAACCATGACTACGGGCGTGGCTATCTAAATACCAACGGCTTTGACGAGCTGCTTGCCCGTGATGACATGAACGACTAATAGTATCTGGTACTTGAGCAGTAGTATCTGGTACACATAAAAAAAGGAAACTTAATAATGTTGAGTGCAGTAGAACGATTAGTAAAAAAGTATCAACGCGATAACGGGGAGACTTCAACCGAGGCCCGTAAACGGACTTCGCATAATATATATTATCCCTATTTTGTTAGAAAGTGTAATTTACCTGACCTAACTGAACGAACAAAACGAACAGAACAGACTAAACAGAACAGAGATTTCAGTTTAATCAGAGAAATAGCTGGGGATATAATCGGCTGTATTTCTCTCATGGTCTTATTTTTCTTAGCACTTTTTTTAGCGGGGGTCTACCAATGATTATCCGCAACGTAAAATTTACCGACAGCCCAGAGACATCTTTACGTGAACCTTACGAGGAAGGTCTTACAGATTTAGCAACTAATTTGGCGGTCTGTATGCTTGAGGTGCGTAAGTGGCAGGCATTTCAGCATGCGGCAGAGCAAGCCCTCCAGGAGGGTATGTCTATGCTTAAAATATCTGAGATTCGCACAGATCAACATTCATTTAAAAAAACTGACGATGGTCTGGAGGTAACCTATGAGCCGGGGGTAGTGCATTGAAGTATCCAATGAGCCCACCGCAAAAAGAAATCTACGATTTTATCGTGGAGTTCTACAAGGAATACCCGGACCGTTACCCGTCGTTAGCTGCTATGTGTACTGGCGTAGTAGGAGATCGTCGAATTTGCAAACAGCGATCTAATAGGGAAACTCCACGTCGATTAGTAAAACATTTGATCAACAAGGGTTGGTTAGAAGAAAAGTTTTACCGAAACGTGGCGTATTGGGTTCCAAAAGATTGAGCCATGCGTATCGGCGTGACGTGCGAAACTTGAATCACATGAAACGATTTGAGGTGGCGCATGTCACCGTCGAGGTAAATGAGGCAGAGCAAACTTTCGCACTCATTCCCGGCGAGGCAATCAACGCAAAAGAACGCAAGCCCCTGTTCAGCGGCATTATTACAAAGGACATGGGCATGCAGCTTAGAATTTTAACAAACGAAATAGAAGAAATAATACTGAGAGGCAGCAAATGATATTAGTTTATTATACGGCGCTGATACTAGGTTACACGTTAAACGGCGAGAAGCTTGAAGCAGCTTTTTGGATGAACTCATACGAGCAATGCCTGGAGGCAATGGATCACCTGGACGACATGTATGATTTTATAGCTGACAATGTAGCGACAGATAATCGGATATTTATGTGGTGCTACAAGTCAGACGTCCCCAGCAATGAGATCATTAAACCAAGAATGCGACCCAACACTTAAACAAGGGATAAGGCGAGCTCTAACGTCTCTTTGTTTCGCCTGGTCCACCCTTTTCCATAGTGCTGGAAGTCATCCAAAGATTCGTAGAACTTCTGACGGCCATAATAGTAATTATCTAATACCTCTTTTGGGTCGCGGTCATGCACGGCGGCAATAGTCATTTTACCAATAGCCCCGTCCACAGTGAGCCCACCAGTAGCCTTTTGCAGTATTTTGGCAGCTCTACTCGGCCCGGCGTTAACACACATATCAGCGGTGCTTATATCAACGCCAGAGGGTAAATTGTCAGCTTTAACTACGTCCCAATAGTTTTTCTTGTACAAAGGCTTTACGTCTTCCTCAGTTAACGCCTTCATTACCTCAATTGGAGCTGGCTTCCCGGTATACTCTGCCCACGTCCAGGCGGTGACGCCCAGCATTGTGGAGCCCTTATTGCCGTGGCCGTCACCTTTAGCGTTGCCGTTGTCACGTTCGTCGTCAGTAAAACCGCCCTCATGCTTAATTAGCATTTTAAAAAACATTTCCCAGTTGTCTTGCATTACTCTGTCTCCACTTTCTTAGTTCCCCATTGGCGTTGGTAACCGTCGGCCTGATAACTGTCGGCCCATTTATTTTCGGTAAAGGTTGCAAACTTTATTAAATCTTCGGTGTCAGCGTAGAGCTGATCGATCCACCCGGTGTTTTCTTCGACCTGGGTTTCAAGATGGTAAAGCTTGTGCATCTGCGAGCTGACCCACCACACGCCTGCAATAGTTTGTAATAGAATCGCCGCTACCAAGGCGACCGGGATTTTAAGGTCACTCATTTTGTAAGCCCTTTCTGTTTTTCGTATGTGCGTAAGGTGCCGATGCCAAGCATGCCGCCGAGCACCGGGAGTAGGGTGCCCACGTCAAACTCTGGCAAGGGTGGGGTGTCTAGCCCGGCGTACGACAAACCGAATATTAACAATGGCTGCAATACAAAGTGATACGCGAACGCTATAGCGCATACCCAACCCACGGCGGGACGCCAGCCGCCCTTGAAAAGTGACCCGGAGGCCGCTTCGGCTTTGTTTATTTCTAATTGCGCAAGCATAGCCTCTTGGCCGTGCCGCTCTGCCATCGTGGCTATTTCATGCGCTAGCTTTGCCTTTTGATCTTTATCTTCTATTACCTTGTCTAAAATATTGCTAACTGGGTCTACCAGTTTACCTAATAAATCCATCATGATTCAGTCTCCACTTTTACACTTGCTTTCTTTGCAGAACTTTTATTTTCCATGCTTGAAAAACCAAAAAAAGCGCCAACAAGCGCCGCAATACTGACAAAGTAAATCGACGCCATAGCACCAATAATTTCGGCAGCCTGGTCAAGGCCTATGGCGCTGGCGAGTAAAACTGCAAAGGGATAGAGTAGAAGTCCCAACAAAGAAAACCATGCCATGTTTCGCTGACTGTCTCTACGTTTGTCAGCATCCTCAATCTCTTTTTTTCGGTTCAAAATCTCCAGGGCTTCCCACTCAGTTGGCTCTATTACCCCGTTTCCGTTTTTGTCCATTTTTTGAAAGTCGTTCATTAGCTTTCCTCGCTATTTTCAAGGCTATTGCCCGGTCCCGTGTAATTAATAAAATTGATCCGTTATCATTAGTTAAAACCCACTTATTGTTTTTCTCGTATAGCTTCAAAGCAGTGCACCGCTTGGTTTTGCGCTGTAACTAAAGTTTTTGCTTTTGATTTTTCTGCAAGACACGCATCCTTTGACGTGTACACGTTGCCTACCTGATAAAAATCCAAACCGCCGCCAGTAGAAAATGATATCCATATTAAAAACCACATCACCAACGATCCAAGTATTTGCCGAGGTAAAATACACCGACAACAACAGCGGTAATTGCTAATATAATTCCCGCAGTTAGTTGGATTGCCTCTAAACGTTCTTCGTAAGCTTTTTGTTGCGCTTTCTTTGCGGCTTGCCTTTGCTTTCGAGCCTCCGCTTGCCATTGTTGCCATCTATCCCATGTGCCAGGCGGCGCATACAATCGGCAATAACTCTCTAATTCTTTACGCTTGGCTTTTAAATCTTCTAAATGTTGGAACTCCTCCCAGTCGCCTTGCTGACCTCCGGCGATAGTTCTAAGTGGATTATTCTTCTTTTTATTAATGGCGTCTTTTACATCTTCCTCTGCGCCAAGAAATTTACCAACAGCGCCTATTAGTCCAGCGGTCTCCTTGCCATTGCTCAGACAAGTTTTTATGACGCTAAACGCCGCATTTGCCGCCGCTATACTCTCGAGAATTGGCAAGGCATCACCCCACCTTCATAAGCACCGCGATAAGCAACCCAATGATCGAACCAGCCGCAGCCCAGAGGATTTGCTCTGTGCGTTTTACCCGGTTGTATAGATCCTTAAATTGTATGCGTTGCTCTGTGCGCAGCTCAAGCACTCCCATTTCGAGCCCGTCAATGCGGTTGTGCGCCGACGCGACTGTTCGTTTATCTTCGCTCACCAGGAACCCTCCCAATTGCGTAATTTGGCAAACTCGCCGTCCATTAATTTACGTTTGATGACATCTTTAACGGCCTCAGTATCAGTCCACGCCACGCCAGCCTCTTGGAGCCAGTTGTGAAGGAGGGCGGGGTGTATGTCGCCGACATGCTTGTAGTCTGACGCAAAGTCGTTAGGTGATTTCTCTCTGGCGTACTCCGCGTCCTTTAGCATGCCAGTCGCGTCAAAAGTGTGCTTTAATACGATATGGTCGTCATCAATAAATAATTGCTCAGAAACTTTATCTCTGTCGGTCATTTCTTAGCTTTCTTTTTCGCAGTTGCGCTGAGGTCTTTAAAATGCACCAATCGCTTGCTGTTTTTTGTGTGACGAGCGCCAGAGTGTACTTCACCGTTGGGCATTTTGTGCATAGCACCCTTATGCTCTGTGCCGTCCCGGAAATAATGCTTTACACCTTTAGCCATCTTCATATGCCTCGTTGACATCAGGAGTTGATTTGTCGTCGGCTTTTAGGGTGCCGTCCGCGTTTCTGGCTCGCTTCCTACTTGGTTTTTTTGCGGCATTACTTTTAAACGCCGGGGCTTCATCTTCTAAAATCTCTACAATGTGCGGTTGGAGCACCATTATTTTTTTTACTTCCGCGTCAGGCAAATCAACGATTTCATCTTGGCCGATAAAACCCTTTGACGTAGCCATTCGCCTTGCTTTTAATCTTACTCGCATAATACCTCCAGTAGTATCTGGTAATTGTATATTGGGGGCAGTTTCCCACCCCCAACAATTGTTATGATGTTGTGTTGTCTGCGATGATGCCTGACGCTTTTTCGTTTTTACAAACGAGGGTCAGCTCAGTCGTGATTTGACGCTTTTCTGAGTCGCCTGTTTTTGCCAATGCAACATTTTTGGTTGGTCGCAATGTTGCGATTTCCCACATGTCATCTTGCATTATGAAAACGTCTCTTGAGCGGTTCTCCCGAGCTGGGTTAAAGGCCACCTGGCCCCACGGAGTCAGGTACACGCTGAGACTATTCACCACGCGCTCATCGTCTGCCACGACGTTTGCACGCTGGTTGTTATTACCAGTAAATGACAACGCCTTGGTCATTTGAAACGCGCTGAGGTAGCAAGTGTCAGGCGTCCCGCCGTTTTCCCAAATTGACTGCATTACAGAATCAAATTTACTCTGCGAAAAGGCTGTGGCAGTTCCGTCGTCAGTACGCGCATCAGAGCCATCACCAGTTGGATTTGCGCCTGAGTTGCCAGACTGAAAATCCACGTTGGTGATCAACCAGGTTGGCGCTCCGGCAAGCTCGCGAGCGGTGCTAGAGTTCCCGGTTACTTTTGCGTTATTCGCAAATAGAGCCTTTTCAATATCCATTCAGTTAATGAGTAGCTCTTTATCTACTCTCTCCGCGTTTCCGTGGAGTGTCGGACTATATCTTCACCTTCGTCTTTCTCGTTAAGGTGTCGCGCACTCGTGGGCCTTTACTGACTGTTCTAGTCTCCATGACCTAGTCTCTGAACCTTCCAACCATCCCTGGCTGGCTTGGCTGCTGATTGGCATAATGGCTGCTCTTTCCATCTTAGCTTTCCAGCAATTCACGCGATTATCTCTCATAAGTTTCCCTACAGAGGCTCAATGTAATTTAAGCTTTTGCTCACGTGCCACGTTGACCAATTGATATGCCATTTGACGCGCTTTGCCTATATTATTAAGGCCTGCGTCAGTATCGGCGATGGTCACGGCATTTTTGAAAATTTGAGTTCGATTTGATAATCTCGACTCTTGGGTTCTCGCTTCTGCCGTTGTGTCATCGCCCTCAATATGCGCATTTGTCGTACTGGCGCGTAAAGACGATGTAAGCCATTCATGTAACGTGCTTGACGCCGATGTTTTTGGCGTGCGCGTCATAAATGGAGTTTCAAACGGAGTTATGTTGTAGATAACGTCGGATATGTCCTCCGCTATACTATTTGCGTAATCGTACGAATCAAACGTATTCGTGGGCTGAGTCATGATTTTATCCTTTCAATGACTGATCTATTTTAAAATAAGGTTGATCGCATCTTCGACCGACCCGGTTTTTTTAAAGCGTGCTTCTGCTTTTTTGCGAGCCGCAGTTTTACCTTCGTTTGGACGTTTTTTCGCGCCAGACGTGACATTGGGCAAGCTTTCCGTCTTGGAGGTGGCTTTGCCGCGTTTCTCCACTAGCTTTCGGTATCGCATCGCGTCATACATCGCCAAAATATAACGATGGTCCTTCACGCTGCTTAACTCTTGCTCAGTAAAGCCGTAGTGATCGCCTACTTCCATTAGACCCTTTTTAATTGCTTCACCCTTTTTGGGGTCTACAATCGCCGGGAGACGCTCCGCAAGTAATTGAGCCTGTTGCTGAGTAAACTCTTGCACTTGCTGCTCTTGCAAAGCGGCTTGCTGTTGCTGCATTTGCTGCACTTGCTGCACCTTGGTGTCGTAAGCCTTTTTGGCTTCATCATACTGCATTTTACGCTCCATGTACCCGATGGGGTCATTCTGAAAATCAGATTGATCTGGAGCTGCTGGTGGTTCCATGCCTGTTTGCTGGATGTTCTGAACGAACGCCTGCACTTGGGCTTGCTGCTGGGCTAATGCTTGAGATTGCGCCTTGTAAGTTTTTTCCAATTTCGCAACTTCTTGCATTCGTTGGTTGATGTAACCCTGACCCGCCGCACTCTGTTTAAGCTGATCTAGTGTCCATCGCTCTTCTTTGCCGTTAATTTTAACGGGGATGAGCGTGTCTGACTCAGAAACATTCTCGGCTAAATCTATGTCATCAAAATCGTCCTCTAACCCTAGGTCGTCGGACGTGTCGTCTTCTTGCCCTTCGACTTCTGCCTGGTCAGCGCTCTCAAGTTCTTGAGTTGGCTCTGGTGCCGGGTCATTAGTTTTTGGATCTTCAGACGGAGTATCTGATACTTGTACATTTTCTGCATTAGTATCTGGTACTTGTATTATCTGCTCGACGGCAGACATAATATCACTAGTCGCATCTTGCACGGTGCTAGTTCCTTTCTTTTAGAAATCTCTCTGCCCCAATAGCGGCGTCAAGGTTGATTTCAATTGCTTCTAATGCACGAATAATTGCGTGCGCCTCTTCACGGGCCTCGATGTCCTTGGCTCCGCTCGTCGCGAAAACTTCTTTTTGTTGTTCGCGAACGTCCTTGATGAACTGCTGAAATGCAGTGTCATTTTTTAATCGGTGGGCCTCTTGGGCCGCGACTGTTATATCTACAACGCTCATTGTCCTTGCGCTATCCCTGCGACAGTTCTAATTTTATCCTGTTCTGCCTTTACTCTTGCTACATCTACCGCAGTTCCGTACTGACCAGCAACTTTTGCTGCATCAACCAGAAGATCTTGCGCCATTTGATCACGTTTTAAATCATCCTCTGCGGCTGCTTTTTGCGCCTCTAGCTGCATTTTCATCATGTCGGATTGCATTTTGCCTTGCGCCTTCATCGCCTCAGCCTGGAGGTATGCGGCGTTAGGATCTGGCTGGTTTTGCGCCAGTTGCGCTTGTTGTTGTTGCTGCATCTGTAGCATTTGCGCTTCTATGTCCTGGTTAATCGGCGCAAAGTATCTGTCAGAGTTACGCACCCCGGCAGTAGCCAGCATGTCAGTCAATGTGTTTCTGATGTTTGTCAGGCTCACCAGGCCGTTCATGGGGCCGTATTGTTGGTAAATCTGTGTCTGTAGCTGTAACGCTTGCTGTAGGGCTGCAACGCGCTCATCCTCACGCCCGGTGCCTAAGCCTACATTGACGCTAACGTCCATGCTTGTGTCCCACACCCGGGGGTCTACGGGCACAAACATGCCGTTTAAACGAACCATGCGCTCCTCGTCCACGTTTTTATGTACAATCCGCAGCATAAGCCTAAACAGATCTTTCAGCCCGTCAGCTAAGTTTCGCACCATTACTTCAACTTGCCCGGCTGCCGCTTCTACGGACGCCGTAACGGCCGCCTTAGTCGTGGACTGCAACATGTCCGGGTTTAACGCTATGTTTTGCGTGACGCCTGTTTTCTGTTCTACAAGCTTGTCCATGTAGGTGAGGGCGGTCAATGTCTGCCCGGCAGTAAACGGCACTGATAAGTCCTGGATTGCACCAGGCTGCCTCATCCTTACCAGGCCGCCTATTTCGTTGTTCATTAAATCTTCAATGTTGACGCTGCCTTCCTGGAAAGCCAGGCGGGGAGAATTAGACAGCGCCACATTATCCAGGATTCCCCTTAAGATCGATGTGGCGGCGTCCTGGTCTTCGCAAAGCATTTCAGCGACTGAGTGACCGTAAAACGAATGTGGCTCTGGATCGACCTCCAGCTTAACCAGTGGCACCTCGTCGCAAGGTTCAAAATCTAGCAGCTTGTATTTTGTGCCACCACACAAAAACTTGTGCAGTACAGGCACGCCGGAGCCGTCTATATCTAATCGCATATACGCTTCAGTTATTACAATCATACGCATTGTCGGGTCTTGCGTGTTTTCGTCGTCTAAATCGTCGTCGTATCCCGTGCGGGTAAATTTTTCGGTGTCTGTCATGTCAGAGCCGCTGGAGTAGCCATCTAGCTCAGTTATTATCTCCGGGTCAAAGCCCATCGCGATAACATCGCCAGCTCGCATTTCGGTACGGTGTGCGACGACATACGCGTCTTGCATTGTCTTTGCGTCACGATTTACAAACAGCTCCTCCGGGGGGACGCTCTCGACGCATAGCTCGCCCATCATCTCAGTGCGTGCAATTTTGACGCTGAAAACGGGCGCTTCAATATCCATACCGAACTCGTCCATTTCCATCTTCATTTCCATGCTTTGCTCAAGCACGTTTACGTTGTCGTCGTTTGTTAATAAGTTAAGCTCGTCCTCACTAAGCTCAGTAAACGTATAAATTTTTACTTCCGGGTAATCTCTGTAAAAAGCTTTTAAGATGCCTTGCTTTTTAACTAAGGCGTCGTGGATTGCCTCACTAAGCAGCTTGTAGCCGTCTAGCCGGGTAAACTCGTGGTGCATGTAGTCTGTTGCTTGCTCGGCCATTGCAACGTCTTCCGGGCCCTTTGGCACGTACTCAACGGGTTTACTGCTACTGAGAAATACCCGCATTATACTGGGCTTGACCGCTCTAATTGTGTCCCGGACCTTCGTGCTTGTTACCTTGGATCTCCCTGGCTCAAAACCTATGTCCACCTCGCCGTCCATATAGCGTTGGCTTTTAATCCTAATGTCGGTTATTTCGCTTTCCACGAAGTCCACCGCGTTTTGTATAGCGTCAGTGACAATGCCTTGGATTTCTTCTCTGCTTTTTGGTTTTATTTCCATTATTGGGCTCCCAATGCTCGGTCTAATACGCCGGATAAATTACTGCCTGTTTCATCAGCCGCCATACGTGAGGTCGGAAGCACTACCGCTCCCCGAGCTGCGTTTGTTGATAAGTTGATTATGCCGTTCACCATGTCCTCCAGGCGTTTAAGTGCGCCGGTGTCTGTCACTGCGGCTTTAACTAACTCCGGTTCTTCACTGACTAAGATTTGCGCAACGCGTAAGTTTTCGGCGTCTGTCAAATCACGGCCAAACATTTTAACAAGGCCGCGTGCCACGTCACCCAGCGCCCTAGGGTCGTTATTTGCTAATTGCACCAGAGTATTCGCGCCTAGCCGTGATCCAAAGTTTTGGTTTTCTATCAAAGTTTCAGCGGTATTTGTCCTATCCATAATTGCAGATTTGGCGGCATTACTCTCGGTTGCAATATCAAGCTTTTTCATAACGCTGTCTATTGTCTCATCCGGCAAGGCCATGCGTAGCAGCTCGTTCATGCCCAGCTCATCGTCTCCTAAATTTTTAATAAAGCTTGCCCGGTTGCCTGTTTTTAACCGAGCTTGTATTGACGACAACATGCCAGATCTGTAGGCATTTATTGCCTCTTCATTTCCGTTTTCAAACAAGTCTTGCAATTCCTTAATTTTCACATCTGGTTTACCGATAAATGCATCACGGCCAGCGTCGAACGCGTCAAAGTTATCCCTTGCTAATTTGGCTTGTGTTCTAGCCGCAGCTAACTCTGGAATATTTACGTCAATAGCGGAGCGCACATTACTTGCGACTTCCGCAATATCTTCACCAACAAACCCGCCGCCCGGCTTGGCAAACTTTTTACTTGCCGCCGCGTCTAAACTTCGCCTAACGACCTCGGCTTCCTCTGGGTTTGGTCTGCGTAAGAATTTTAAACTGCCATCTTTCATTTCAAATAATGGCGTGTAGTCAGGATCGTTTACCCTTGTTTGAAATTTCTCCATCAATGATTTTCTGGCCGCTGGCACTGCCTCCAATGCCATAACTAACTCGCCGAAAACTTCGTCGTTTACTTCACCCGTTTTAAATGGTGCGTAAGCCACGTTTTCAGCCTTACGAACGGCCTGCCTGTTTGCTTGATTTCTTGCTACTTGCAATTGCCCGTCGCCGCCTAACGCCTCATCAAGAGCACTGGCCGCTCGTTTCCTGGTTTGCGCGGGGCGATTAGTCAGCGTTGTATTAATTAAATTACCAGCCTCGCCGCCTTGCGCCCGTAAAGCTTTGACGGCTGCCGCGAGCGTTTTGTTTTCAACTAAAATTCTGCCGTCCATAATGTCTTGCACAATTTCCTCTGGTGTTTTTTGCAACTTGTTCACTAGGCGTTGTATTTCGTTATTGACAATACTTGAGCCTCGACGACCCACCAGGTTGCGGGTTGCCCGGACTAAGGCTTTCAAGCCATCTCCACTTTTTCTCAGTGCCGTGCTTGCAACCGGGTTGACGATAGCCCCCGTGGCGACCCCAGCGGGTACGCGTGAAAATCTGTCCTGAAAACCACCCTCGCCAGTATTGAAGGCATACGCGCCGCCCTCAGCCGCGCCTACGCCTATCATCCGAGCCAACGATGCTGGTACCGACGCACCGCCCGTAACTGGAGCTGTCAGAATAGCAGACGTGGCCGCACCGCCAGTTTCCAGGGCCAACGCCTGCAATGGGTTAGCCTCTCGGAACATGCTTAAATCGTCTCTTATTGCTTGTAGCACCGTGTCGTAATCTTCCTTACCTAACGACCTTACAAACGCCTCTATTTCGTCTGAGCTGCCAAAGGTTAAACCTTGCAAAACCGTTTTAAGTTTTGTCATTGTAGTTGCGTTGTAGTCTTCTGGAATTTTTTTAGGAGATGTACCGTCAGACCCTTGCAGTAACTTGCGCAGTTCTTCTGCTTCTTTTTCGCTCATAAGCCAGCCCTTTCCCTTGCTTCGTCAAGGATCTGTTGACGTGTTTCTGGAAGTAATGTGGAGTTTCCGCTTTGAACTTCTGCAACTAATCTCATCAGCTCTTCGTGCGGTGTTTCTTTGTATGGATTTGGTTTAACTTCTAAATCTTCCAACGTATCTAAGTAATCGTCGTAGTCTTTTTGCGGGTTTGCAAAGGTACGCGCCGCGTTAAGTAGTGACGTCCGATACTTACCTAACGCCACCTCGCGGCGTTCGATGTATTCCAAAAGTTTCGGCTCTTCTAAACCTAACGGTAATCCTTGAGTTAACGCCAAATCTAACTCGCCCTTTGATAACGCACCAAAAGTAACGGAACCGATGACATCTAAACCTAAAGCGTTCCTCGCATTTTCAAGCTCGGCAGCCTCCACTGAAACATTTGCAAAATATTGACTTACAATACCAGAAATATTTTTATTGTTTGCTATTGCACTACGCAAAGCGTCTTTTGCTTTGGCGTAATTTCGTAGTGAGCTATTTACGTTAATGATACTATCAATTGTAGTTTGCACCATTTTAGCTTTAGATTCGGCACTTGTTGTTTTAAATTCGGTTACTCTAGCTTGCTCGACTTCGTCGGCTTGCGCTACCCGTATTGCTTCTTCTGCGGCCGCCCCAGTCAACTCTTCTCCGCTTGGATTAGTAACTTTTCTAGTGCCATCCTGAAAGATGCTTAAAGTTGTTCCGTTATCATAGGTTTTTGTAGTCGCCCCCGTTTTGTTAGCGGCGTTTGTGCTTGTGGCGTTGATGTAGGTTGTTAATGCGTTTGCCGCACCCGCTGGCTCTACTAATCGCAGTGCGCTCGCCGCTAACGTGTCGCCTTCGTTTGCTAACTTTGTAAGATATTCGACTGTTTGATTTTTACCTTTGTTAAGAAGGCGTTGCTCTTTTCGCTCTTGTATGTCACTCGCCGCCATCTGCATGAGAGGCCTTAGCTGGTTAGGATTGCCCGACAAAGACATAAGCGCAATCGCCAATCGATCCGACTTGTCTGGGTCGCTTCCATCCAACGCGCCACGCAAACCGCTGAAACTATTACCTACAGCCTTGCCTATGAAATCAAATAGGCCGCGCCGGGGTGGGTTGGCAGCCGTTTGTTGCGGCATCGAATTGACTGGCTGGCTGTTTACGTTCATTGCTGTTCTCCTATTCGGATCGTTTGTTCCTGGAAAACCAAAAAGGTGATCACCAATTTGCTTCCACTGCCCTCCGCTGCGCTGACCCCAGGCTGGGTTTGCTTTGTTTGGGTTGTAGTAATGCAAAGCGCCGCCCGTGGGGTCGTTGTAGTTTCCATCAAGAACTTGATCCGCGACCATGTAAGCTTGCTTGCTGGGCGTGATTTCGTTCATATTCAAGCCGCCGACGCCGTCGGCGTACCCGGTGTAATTATTCCAGGCAGAGAACTGACCGGGCTGCAAAATAACCTGATGCAAATCGCTGCCGTAGGCCGGGTTTTTTAAACGGTTCATAATAACAGAGCCAACGCTCATCATCCCAACCGGGCCCTGGTTTCCGGCCTCCGCCTGGAGCGTAGTTGCTAGTAAATCTCTGTTATTTAAATTGAGCATAAATAAACCTTAAAATGGGAATGGCATGCCTAAATATTTAAGAGCCCCCAGCGTTCCTAAGATGCCAGGGTTATCAGTTTGCGTTCTCGTGCTCGGTGAGTTTTGATTTGCAACGCCTAACGCCGCCAGCGGTGCGTTGAGGCTGTCAGTAGGGCTACTCGCGTATCTTGCAAAATCGCCTTTGGCTGCGTCGATCAACGCTTGCTGTAAGCCTTGCTGCATAAGCCCTTGCGCCGCCATGTCTTGGTTAATAGTTCTACCAGTGGTAAATGCCTGGTCAGCCAAACTGCCAAGCTGACTTGCGGCGCTGAGGCG
>VMHT01019889.1_pt1 | contig 13577 bp, 17 predicted proteins | sample 4693611 | NCBI WGS metagenome assembly VMHT01 (sample SAMN12280063, study PRJNA550983) | marine metagenome | isolation source: seawater sampled from same location over 5 years 0.02-0.2 micron viral filtrate | place: USA: collected off the coast of southern California halfway between the port... ... | reverse complement strand
GATCACTACCTACATCATTTATATTATGATATAAATTAATTGTATCATGAGTTCTTAACTGTTTTATTTGATTCCCTAATCCTATACTACTATATCTAGTACCTTTATCTATATAAGTCTTTATATTTCTATTTAGTAAATGTGATATCGCAAATATCTCTATTTGTCCACCATAAGCCTTATTTTTACCCATCATTTTTAAATAATCATTCACCGATTTTAATTTATTATCATCATCTACAAATAATTGTATATGATCTCTAATTGTCAATCCACTCTCTGTTTTAACATTCAAGTTTTTTCTTAACCATTTCATACATCTCAACCTCAATTGATGATGTGTCTCCTTTTGTTCTGAATAACCATATTTACGATCTAAATCTAAATACTTTACAACTGCATGAAATAAACAATTTCCATCTCCCTTTATCGACTTATGCGAAACATCATCTTTTCTCATCTATATATATATTACAATTTAAAAATTTGATTGTATAAATAACTATATTTATAATATAATATATTTTTATGAATCACGATTATGTCTTCCAAAATATGATTACTTATATAGGTAATAAAAGAGCTTTACTTCCTTACATAGAAGAAACTGTTATCGATATCAAAAAATCCTTGAAAAAAGATCTCGTTATTTCATTTGATGGATTTTCTGGATCCGGTGTTGTCGCTAGAATGCTTAAATATCACTCCAATATATTATTTGTAAACGATATGGAACCTTATTCTTACATTATTAACCAATGCTATCTGTCAAATCCAACTGATCAATTAAAAAATAATATTTACCAATTGACTGATTCTCTGAATCATCTAACTCATGATCAAGAAAGTATTATCTCAAATAACTATGCCCCACAAGATTCAAATAATATTCAAACCAATGAAAGAGTCTTCTATACTACCGAAAATGCTCGCATTATTGATACCATCAGAAATCAAATCAGTAATTTTGAACCTAAATATTTTCCTTTCCTTATTGCACCTCTTCTCGTAAAAGCATCAATTCATACAAACACATCAGGAGTTTTTAAAGGTTTTCATAAGAAAAATGGTATCGGTCATTTCGGTGGAAAAGGTGAACATAACATTAATTCAAGAATTACTAAGAAAATTATCCTTGATAAACCTATCTTTTCAGATCAACCTCATCGATGTCTCGTAAATCATAATAATGCGGACATTAATGAATTAATTGATGAACTTCCTTTAGTCGATATTACTTATCTTGATCCCCCCTACAACAAACATCCCTATGGATCCAATTACTTTATGCTTAATACTATCCTTAATAATCAAATAACAGGAAATCTTAGTCAAGTATCCGGTATCCCAGATAATTGGAAGAGATCAAACTATAATTATCCACGATCAGCATATAACTCCATGAAACATCTTCTTTCAAATATTAAATCAAAATACATTATTTTATCCTACAACGATGAAGGTATCATAACAAAATCAGATCTTATTAAACTTTTTAATGAAATTGATCTATTCTTCCAACTCAAAGAAATCGAATATAATACCTATAAAGGATCCCGTAATCTTAAAAATAGAAATAAAGATGTCACTGAATATCTATGGATATTATCTCCATTGTACGACATCGCGGAACCATACGATATTAAACCACTAATCTAAATTTGATTGATATTAACTTTTTTATTTATCATAATGCTTAAACAATTCTTTTATCATATAATTACAGAAAAGTGCTGCTATCTCTGCTTTATCCTTAATATTTTCTTCCATTATTTATCATATCGAAAATTAAAGAATGAGTACACAAGGAGATAAACTGAGCCAACGTCATACAAGAGACGGGGGAGGAAAATCAATTAATACCGAAGAAGCTAAAATACATGATGTGAAAGTAAAAGATGTTATGGAAAAAGTCTTTCACGATCTACAACTAAAATATCCAGATCAAACATTCACTCTCAGAAAAACTATTCTACAATCTGAAATTGCAACACAATTTAATCCACTTTTTCAATCATCTAATTCTAAATCGACCATTAAACCCGATGGGGGTATACTTTTCTTGAATGATAATATACCTATCTTATCCACTGAAGCCAAAAAACAAGGTACCAATCACACTCGTTGCGAAAAAGGTCTAAAAAAACAAGCCATGGGGAACGCAATTGAACGCGCTCACAAAAACTATAACGAAATTAAAAATCTCTTCGATCCTTACCCATATACCGGCTATATTCTCTTTGGATATGGATGCGACTTTCAACATGGTAGCTCTATCGTTGATCGTCTTAATGCAATGACCTTCTATGATCGTTTTAATGTTCTTCATATCAAAGATACAATCAAACAACAAAAGATAAACGGATTACATCTTATTGAAAGACATAAGAAAGCCTCCGTTTTCCTTCAAGTTGCTCCCTTCACATTCGACTTCTTGTATCATAAAACCATGGAAGCTGCTGAAATCGCTCTATCATTTCATCTCTAAACCCAAAATTTGATTAATATAAAGTAACTTTTTTTATCAAAATACATATTATCCTACACAGATGTCTGAATATGGAACACTCAAAACAAACGAAGAAACTCAATCCTTCGATATCGAAAATGGTTATCAAGAAAAAACTATTCCCAAAAAAAAAACTTGTTCTAAAAAGAAATCGATTCTTTTCATTGCTCTCTTTTTCATTATAGGTTACCTGATTTATGCCTACATATATACTTACTTCTTGTTCTCTACCCCATCTACCGTTTCAAATGTTGGAGATTTTAACTTCACACAAGATATTATCAATTATACATCTGTCGAAAATGTTTTGACTGCTCATTTTCATAGTGGTCATACAAGATATCCTCGAACCTGCGATGACCTTCAATATGGTTGTTGTAAAGTATATAGTCATTGCGAAATTAAACATGGCTATCTTGATTATCACGAACTCACATTATCCCATTATAAAATTGTCCCTCAAAATAGAATCAAATCAAATTGCTATTCTCTCGATCATCTGGTTCACTTGTGGAATATTGAATATAAATCAGAAAATACTTCAGAAACTTGTGAAAATAGTCCCTTTGGTTGTTGTAAACCAATTAATACCGCTTGCGACTTAGCTCTTAGAACTAACAGAGAAAATAATCAAGATTCAATCGACTTTTATAAACAACATCTTCACCATTCTCATCGCATCACTGTTCCCAAGAAAGATAAAGAAGGATCAAATTGTCCAGAGTTTAGACACGACCCCACATTTAATGTCGTTTATGCTTTTAATCACGGATATCCAGATCCAATGGATGATTTATATTTCTTCATTTCTCTATTATCTTTCCTTGGTTTTCTATTTTGTATATCAAAATGGTATGATTAATACAAATATACATATCCAACATTTTGATGTCTTTCCTGAAATAAATGATAATGATGAGTTATTTCACTCGTTTTTCCATCAATACCTGGATGAATATCGCTAATTTTTTTATGAGGATCATCTAACCACATATAATAACTCTTCGCGTTCACATTATATTTACTCATGATATACTCCAATACCTCGGTCCTCCCAATCGGTTGTAATTTTTTGTCTCTAGACCAAGGATCTCTTTTTACAGAATCCTCTATAATACAATACCCATTCTTATTTTGATCGATACTTATATCCTTCTTATACTGATTCTTTGACTCGAAATAACAACAATATTCAGAATGTATATGTTCTTCCTTATTCATCGTTATCTTAAAAGAATAAGGATACATCATCACATACTCTCTTTTACCACTTTTCACAGCCAGCAAATATGTATGATCCCAATACTCCTTCATCTCTTTCCTTATCATTCTCGCTAAATCACCCTCAAACTGATTCCCACAATCATAAAATACCACCAATGATCCTTCAGAAGTATTCTTATATTCATCCACGATATGATTTAAGGTCTTTTGCTGTAACACCATGCAATCAATCATCTTATTATGATCATTCTTAGGATAATCAGGTCCATTCAAAAATAAAATTGTTGCTGAATCATTTAATATCTCTTCTAATTCTTGGAACATCATCGAAGATGGATAAACTCTACTCATATTATTAATATCATTTATTTAAATAACTAAATTTGATATAAAATATTACTATTTATTATATCAAATAAAACAAAAATGGATTACAAAGCAGGTATCCGTGAAAATACTAATAAGCAGAAACTTTCTTTTAATGAACTCGCACAGATGATCGCCGGGTTATCTGGGGATGAACAACCAGACGGAACAATGGTAATTGATGGAAATAAACTTGATCGAATCCTAAAAAATATTTTGGGAAATGATGGCACAACCGCAGCTTGGTTTCATTATAATAATTCTGAAGTACGAGCTCGCTTGAATTGGCATTATGACGTTAATGAAGGAGAAGGTTATTACACAACGAAGTGAATTATTCCATATATCCATCTATAAAATCGTGTAATCGATCTCTATGTATATAAACCCAATGTAGTGTAATCGTGTCCTCTATGTCTTCTTGTAAATCATGGCGTTCATTTTCTCCTATCTTCCGAATCGTTTTATAGACTTTTTTTAATTTCGGCATTTTACCTTTCCCATTTAAGAAATCCTGAAAGTTTTTCCACATTTCTTTCTCTTTAACCTCTTTCGGCGATCTCCAATCTGATTCATATGGAACGTGCATCATCGCCGCTATATAATGCTTACTCTCTAATGTATTTAATCCTCTCTTATCAATTGTTCCTCTTTCTAGATTTAAATTGTGATACACCCAATACTTTTTATCTTCTGTTGCCATAACTGATCGTTTTCTAGCCCGCTCCAATGTATTATCTTTATAAAATAGTTCACTTTCATATATATATGAATCAGGTATCAAAATAATATCTTGACGATATATCGCTTTCCTTATATCTACATTTAGATCTATCTTTTCCATATAAGGAGACATCCCTTTAATTTCCTTCAAACTTGCTCTCCTATTAAATATCATATACATATTCAACCAAACTATACCCTTGAAAATCTCCGTTATATTTAAACAAAACTTACTATACGTCTCATTCCATTTTTGACCCTTCTCCATCTTATATTCTTGTAAATACTGACAATCAATACCATCACAAACATCTAATTTAAATATATATCCTATCCCTGCTTTATTTAAACCATCGCTCTCTATTATCTGCTTCTTTAAAACTTCTTGCCTCTCTATATATTTATTACACTTCTTGATATTACGATTATCCTTCTTTTTTTCATATCTCAATAATTGTTTCTGCTTCTCCATTATTCGGTAGTCTATTTTCTTTATTGCATGCTTTAATGATGCTTCTTTCGGTAATAAGTTCGAATCATCTATTAAATAAGAAATAAAAAATAAATATAATTCCTGTACTGGATTTAATTGATCTAATCTCTTCTTTCCCCCCAACGTACTATTCAATATACTCATTGTCATACACAAACTATTACATTTAATTTCCTTTATTATTTTTTTATCTTTTAATATCTTCCAACCCTTCTTTACTCCTTGCTTAATATAAGATAACAATAAATAATCATCTTTATCAAATATATCATGCCAACTCGATGTTATCTGCTTGTATGCTATGTTCATAATTTCTATATACTTTCTAGCTTCATTACGATTTTTAACTGATCTCTTTTGACGATTTGTTTTCTTTCTATAAGACCTTTTATGAGATCTCTTTTTAGTTCTTTTAACCATTATATTTAATAACTACATTAAAATTATACATAAAAATTATACATTACTCATATATATAATGGATAAACCTATCAAATATCTCTGGAAGAACGATCAAGATCAGTCTAAACAATTTGTCGTTTATTTTATGAATGAACAGGGTGAGAAAATATCAGGGAATATTGTTACTGAATCTCCTACAATCAACCCATATTCAGAACATTCGATTTATTCGAATGCCACATATGTAGGAATCGCTCATAAGTTTATCGGATTTCATTCACCTCATTTCATAGAATAATATATTAAACTATATATATGGGAAATATAAGCTCTTGTTTCAAAACAAAAAAAGATAATACTATTAATGATCACCTAATTACTAACATTATTTGCCCTACATGTGGCGTCACATTTGTATCCAATTATGAATACAATAAACATATTCCTACATGTAAACGATTATATGGAGATATATAATCTTATTCTATCATCATATATAATATATATAATACCCCCATACACATACATACACACATGAAATAAATACATCCTATCCTTCTACCAATATTAATTGGTACCTCTTGTTTCATCACCTGATTAGAATCTTTCATAATTATTATTGTTTATTTTATATTCACTATCAAATTTAAATATCTTTATTATATTTGATAAGTTATAAACCATGCCTAAAAGTCATAAAAAATCTCCTAAGAAATCTTCTAAAAAATATAAAAAAATTATTCTCAAAAAAACAGGCTGCTGCTGTGGCGCAACTTTAAGAACTCCTTGCGTTTGTATGATTACAGGTGAAAAATGCTCTTCAAAAGCCCCGATGTGTTCTTGTTTCCGATTAAAACACAATCAGAATAAATAATCTTCATTTCAATACCATATAAATTTGACACCATTGATTGCGATATTTAATCATTCAATTTAGAAGAATAAAAAGAATATGCCATGCTCTCATTGCGGAATGACAGGACACAATCTTGTAACTTGTCGAGATGCTGGAGCCGAAGATGCTCGAAGAATTAGAATCGAAAATAATGAAAGAAGACAAAGAGAAAGGCGCGAAGTACAAGAAAGAGCTCGATTAGAAGCAAGAGCAAGAGAAAGAAGAGAACGTGATCGCCTTTACCCTGCATTTCACATCTTTAATGACAACCAATATTCTGTATCAGTTTACTTCAAGCGAATTCTACCAAGAGAAGGAGAGATTGAACCCAATTGCTATTCACACTGGTCTGATATATCACACTTTGGACAATTCTCGATTCGACAAGACAACTATGATTGTCATCTTTTCTTTCTACCTACAGAAGTATGTCTTCAAGGGGATCATCAAATACCAAAAGATCATCTAACTCCAGAGGAGATTGAAACTCTTTTCACAATCACCGATATCACTATCGGAAAGAATAACGTCTATCAAAGACCCAATAACGAACTTTATCTGATTAAAGATTTTACACCACAGAAAAATGAACTTCAACAATGGAGAGAGTGCGGCCTCAAATCTCTATTCCTATTAGATGAACTCATCAAACTTGGAGCCAAGAACAACGACAACTATGCCATGATCCTTGATCTGGTTCAAGATATATCTGTCCCTCAACATGAACAAATTGATAGAGAAAATGCAGGTATCCCCTCTGCTTTCACAAATATCACCACAGAAACAGCCATCAATCCACCTGAATAAATTATCTTTATCGCCATTTTATCAGTCTCATTATTATATTTTTTATCACCAATCTTTTTATATTTCTGAACTCTCTACGAGTAATCGCATTATTATTAAATATTCTTATCATTTTATTTATCTCTTACATTTTTTTTATATCGGTTTATAGAAATTTGATAATGACATTTAACAGAATATTATTCAAACAAATCACAAAGGCTATACAGAATTAAAACAACTTCACAACTTTCTCAACAACTTTCGAAAAGACTTCTTAAAACAACTTCTACAAGAAAGATGGCAAACAACTACTCCATGGTTCAAGAACAGATGGCAGAATACGCCTCTCGTTGGACGAGCATCCACGGTATCAAGGATCAAACGACTCTGTATCGAGAAATCGTCCCTCTAACCCCTGGAGACTTCACCGGAGTCTTTCAAGCAAATCGTCTCAATGAGATCTTTACGGGTGAATCTCTCAGTACAAAGATGCTTGGTCCATGGAACTGCAATCATCTCTACCGAGACTCTCAGAATGTCCCGACCATTCTTCTCTTCTGGAATGAAGAATGCTCCATCATTGCTCCACTGGGAGAACCGGGTCGAGATACCAATAAGCTCAAGATCTCTCATCTAATGTGTGTTCCTCACACGAAAGATGGCCCAATTCAATTCAATCAGATGCTTCCTTCAACCAAGGAAGAAACGGAACATCTTGATCGTCAAATCAACTTCCTCAAGAGCGCATTTACGAATATGAAGAACAATGTTCCTGTATCTCAGTGCGGGAAGAAGGTTGTAGAAAAGGTTCAAGAACTCGGATTCTCTACTGATTCGGGCATTCAAGACTTCTTCGCCCATCAAATCTCTCTCCTAGATGACGATTTCCGAGCAAGTCGACCGGGATACATTCTTCGCGATGATAACGGTATCAATGTCGCTGGAGATCCACACAAGGTTAAGTCTCTCATCGAATCCGCATTCTCCGATTCAACCGCCACACAAAACTTCTACATTCAGCCTCCTACCTACAATACACAGCTCCTTACTCATCTTCATGGTTTCCTCCACACTGAAGGACCAATTTCAAAGGCACTCGATGAACGATACATCAATGTTGAAATGATTCTGAGGAATAAGCGAGAACTTATGGGGGAATCTACTCTTCAACGGACATCTACACCTCCACCTGCCGTAAAGGAAGCCTCTGGAGGAGGATGCTTCGGTCTATGTCCTTCAGAAGCAGAACAAAACGAAGATATGGGAGCACCACTCATGCGAACACAAACTCCTCCCATCAATCGCATGGACGCCATTGATGATGAAAATGCTCTTACTCGCCAGAGCACAGTAAGTACTCTCTAAATAAATATATCCTTTCTCTATCTTTAATCCATTCACACACAAACTTTTTTATGTTAGATTATCTCCAATATAATTCTTTTGTCTCTAATTTATCCACATATTTTTTATATTCAGAATCTACATATATCCGTAGATTTTGATCCTCGATTAAAGGACTATTCTTTGTCCACTTACCCGATTTTATCATATCATTTATATATCTGACTCTTTTTTCTGCTCCTTTTTTTCTCTTCCATCTCCACTCACACTGACATGCCTCTTTCTTCGTTTTGAAACCATCGATAATACATATCGGATACCAATCTTTACCCATTTTACTTGTATACTTTGCCCCACCCTTTATTTCACCTATATGCTGTCTCCAACGATGAAAAAAATCATTCGTCATCCCAATATATGTTCTATTATCACATCTCAAAAGATATACTAAATAAATATCTGATTTCATATATCATAAAAAATATTCTAATCTTTAACTAATAAACTATCTAAACTCGAATACAAAACTTTGTCTTATCATTGCTTTTCCAGACTCTGTAATCTTCATCTTCAACCAAATATCGGTTGATAATATCTTCTTTGCGGTGATTCCAAGGATGATTGATACATTCTCTTGGAATATCTCCCTTCCATATGACAAAGGAACCGGGCTTCCACATCTTACCACCCCACTCCCTCGCACCATAAGGTGGATTGTCCCTCAACTCCTGACTTTGTACTTCTTCATCGGTTAGATATTGCTTGAAAGTAAATCTCATCGTTGGATAAGGAACATTCGAGAAACAACACCAATCGGTATGGACACGTGAATCCTCCCCGAATCCGTGCATCTCATAAAACTTCATCAACCGACTTTGACTTTTCTTCCCCTTATGATACCAAAATCCACCATACTCACCTTCTTTTGGATCATTCAAATCTCGAATCTCCCTCTTCTCCGTACCTGACCACAATTCTCCATCATCATAATCGCTTTTCTTCTCGCAATTGAAATATTGATCCAAAAGATCACTCAAATACTCCTGATCTAGATTATAAACAGGATTTCCTCGATGATCAAGTCTCATACACTTCTTCCAAAACTCCTCCGCAAGCACATCCATCGCACCCTCATCCGGATACCAAACACTTTCTTCTTCAAAATCTATTTTTTCATCAGAAGAGGAATCATCCATCTCATCCTCTGATTCCTCTCCTGATTCCTCTTCTGATTCCTCTTCTGAATCACTCTCTATTGCTGTCCCCGAATACTCATTTGCCACCTCCAAAACAAGATCGACTGCCTCCATCTCTTCAGAAAACATCTTTGCGAAATCAATCAAATCACTTCCGATTCCTTTCGCCTTTGAATAGAAAGAAGAACAAACTGCATCGATCGCAAAAGTTCTCTTAGGATGTGACTTATTAGTGACGTCTGTCATCACAAGATAACCGTGAATACGATTCATCGGATTCTTGTAGCTCCACTTGTGCCTCAACTTGTCTCTCCTCCACTTACCCGCTTTCTTGATCTTTTTCTTTATGTCTTCCGGAATTGGATCAAAATCATCCACGGGTTTTCCTTCATAACGACCAAAACCATTGTCGACAATCACCCACACCATTGTGTCACCGTACTCAGAATCCCATATAAGAGAATCCTCGGATCCAAAATCTTCTCCATAGTAATCACATAGCTCATCACGGAATCGACAAATGAAAGAGCGAAGGGTCATCATCACAAACTCGCTCCTCTTCATCGACCTAACATCTAGATTCGCCACCACACGAGAAACCTCAATCTGATGAGGAAGACAAACCATTTTCAAATTATTTTGTTAATTATTCCTAAATTATTATTCAAATTTACATAAAAAATATTATTCTCTACACTATGAAACTATCTATTCTATACAGCTTTCGCCTCCACCACCGGACCATTCAGTCCTATCAAGAACTCCAACTTTTTTTCTATCTCTTTCAACTTCACATCCGATTCAGTTTTCATCGCCCAACACATCTGCGATTCAGACGTAACATCGCTCGGAGGTCTCCTCTTCCACGGCTTCCCCTTAGGAGGAAGAGGTGCAACCGAATAGACTCCGCAAATCTTCTTCGGAGAACTCCTTGTAATCAAAGGCATCCACTGTTCACCAGGAACAAAGACCTTTGCGTCCGCGTTCAAATTGCTCTGTGTATCCTCATCTTCAATATCCACCCACTCGGTATATCTCTCGTAAAAGCTCTCAAAGATTCGTCGAGGAAAGTTTCTAACACTCACATCCGATAGATTCAATCTGAAATCTTGTTCTTCCATTCGCGTATTCACCTCTTCTACTCGAAGACCAATCTTCTCCATCAGTTCTCCATTTGATGCCCACTTCATCCCGCGTCCACCCTCCTTAAAGAACACTCTCTTCTCATTCGGCCCACACTTCTCCGCATAGTCGCACAGCATGTCTGCGAAATTGCGAGATACACGATTGTTGCGATCTTGGATATCGATCTTCTCTTCTACTGCTTCTGTTCCCCGATCTCCCCCGATGACCTTCGTTAAACAAGTTTCACCGAAGGTGATGCGCTTCGGAGGGAGATTTTTCTCATCCAATGGATACACCTTGTTCTTCTTGTCTTTGTCGTAATCTTCCTTCGTCCAAAGAGGATGATCAACATTCATCGAGTTCCTAAAGCAGTCTTTCGCCCAACCAACTCTTCGATATCCACTGTACTGTTCCCATTGACCCTCTGAAGGATCCTCGGGATCAACGCTCTTTACCCAACTTGCCGCTCGGTGTTCTTCGTTCTCCGCTGGGTCGTAGATCTTGCTGTAATGGACGGACATCGGCATCGGCATCTTCTTATCCTCTATACCTTACGAAGCAAGATTTACCGATATCCTCTATCCGTAAGTCGTATAAGTTGTGAGTCTTCGGGAGTAACTGTGCAATAAATGTTTGTATACTATCTCTATTTAAACTCGGTATCAAATTTCCTTACATTTTTACCGAAAGACATAAAAAACTATCTAATATTTTTTGTCTTTTTCTTTTCTTATTTCCTGTGACCATTATACGACTGAATATACTCTCCACTCATACTTACCCTTCTTGGAAATGATCTTCCCCGTGAAACTCTTCCCAATCAACTTCGATCCCAACAAGTTCTTGAGATGCTTCAAGGTACCACGAGGGATATAAACACCTCCTCTATCACACTTCCCCACCGCATAGTTCGCCTCAATTTGTGTGATCTTTATCTCTTTTTCATCCTTTTCTCCCTCCACTATCTGCTCATTCTCTTCATACCCCAACCCACTAAGATCACCCGGTAGTCTCATTGTGATCATTGCAGAGACAGGTTCGAGAATACCTTCCCCACGACATCCCAGTGGAGTATTGTTCTCCCAACCCATTGCCTTCATCATCCTGTATCCATGACTCGTGGTATCCAGAATACAATCTTCATCTGGATCGCCACTCAACCGATCCAACTCCTCTAAGAACTCCGTCTTTTCTTCTTCTGGATCGCAAATCCACCTATTCATCGATTCAAGGAAAGCATTCTCCTCTTCTATCTTCTTCTGAAGAGAAGAAGCGCTTTCCCCCAAAGAAAGTTCGATCTCATCGACCTGTTCCCAGTACTCCTCATCCTCGTCTAGAAGACCACACCCCCGAGATAGTTCGGCAACGATGTAAGCCTCTTCCAGCTCTATCGGACGAATCCCTCCCTCCCCATAGTCTCGCACGAAATCCCCGCACTTCACTACCACCCCCGAGTTAACCAAGGCAGACATCTGTGGGTGCATCATAGTTGCCATTTCGCAGTTCTAGTGTAAACCGAAAACCACCGTAATTTCTTTTAATAATTCTCAATACATCAACTTTCAAATTTCTTTACTTATCTTAAGAAAGACAAAAAAAACTATCTAATTTTTTTTATCTTTTCTTTTTTATCTCTGACGGTCTATGTGAATATCAGGCGAGAGATATTATCAGTCACTCTCGCAACATCCTCTACAGTTGAGAACTGATTCGCCCTCGCAATCAGTGTCGAGGGACACTGACAAAGACACAAATACTGTGTCCCCACATCAATCTTCGTATGGAAAGGACAATAATCCTCAGCCTTCATCCCTACCGCCCACCTCTGATCCCCCCCCTTCTGAAAGACGAATCCATCCGCGAGGACAGTCCCTTTCTTCTTAGAGACTTTGAAGCTCCCAAGAGGATTGTTCTTACCACCCCGAGATAACCCGTGCGCTACTTCCCCACTGACAAGAGAGAGACGGATCTTTTCCCTCTCAATCTGATTCGTTCTCGTTTTCCATCCCCTATAAACTCTCTGAATCTGTGTAGCTGCCTCTCCAAGATCAATCACTACCATCTCCCCATCCTCCTTCCAAAAGACCCTCAAACCCACAGCCATCACTGCCCTAAGATCTTCGACATATCTCCGATCCAGAAAGCCTCTCCACACTTTCTGGATTGCTGTCGCAGACTTGTCGTTGTCGATGACTTGGAATGTCTCCGAAAATCCGTTCGGGCTCTTAACCCAGCGAGTCGTCATATTCCCGAGGAGAAGACCACGGCTTCGGTACCAATCCTCTATTATTTGCTCGTCTGGCGCCAACCTCTTTCTCCATGAAGGAGAACCCTCGCACGAGGACGATCTCACAAGAGGACTCCGGCGAACCATCATTTCTCTGACCGCCGGTGACTGCTAGTGACTGCTAGTGACTGCTAGTGACTGCTAGTGACTGCTAGTGACTGCTAGTGACTGCTAGTGACTGCTAGTGACTGCTAGTGACTGCTAGTGACTTCTGCTGATTGCTG
>VMHT01001839.1_pt1 | contig 13579 bp, 16 predicted proteins | sample 4693611 | NCBI WGS metagenome assembly VMHT01 (sample SAMN12280063, study PRJNA550983) | marine metagenome | isolation source: seawater sampled from same location over 5 years 0.02-0.2 micron viral filtrate | place: USA: collected off the coast of southern California halfway between the port... ... | reverse complement strand
TCTTACTGCTGGACCTCTACTTCTATTTAGCAGTCTAAACTGTATTCCAGACTTATCAGCTACCTCACCCATAACCCCATCTAAAGCATCAATTTCTCTAACCAGATGTCCTTTTCCTAAACCACCGATAGCAGGATTACATGACATTTCTCCTATGGTATCTTTGTTGTGAGTGAAGAGGGCAGTGCTAATTCCAAGCCTTGCTGATGCTGCTGCAGCCTCGCATCCTGCGTGGCCTCCACCAATCACAACCACATCAAACGATAAATCTTTTTTCATGGTGTAAATTTATATTCGATTGAAATATTTACAAGATTTGAGTTTTTATTCTTAAATAAGCCCTATTTATCAACGAAAATCATTCAAAAAGGTCCAAAAATACAGCAAAAACGCTTTTATTTTCCGATACAAAAATCGTTGAAAATGCTGCCTAATATCTCCTCTACGTCGACTTTTCCAACAATCATGCCCAAATGTCTAGTTGCTAACCTCAAATCTTCAGCTGCTTTGTCAAAATCTTCTTTATCAGTTTTCTCTGAAAAATTTTTCAAATAATCTACACATTGTACTAAATGTTGTCTGTGTCTTTCCCTAGTTATTAAAATATTTTCTTCAGATATAAATTTATTTTTTAGATTATTTTTTATTTTTAAAATTAACTTATCTATATTTAAATTATCTTTTAATGAGATTAGGACATGGTCAAGGTTTGAAATTTCTGAGTCTAATTTACCTTTGAATAAATCTGATTTATTGACTACTAATATCGCATTTTTTTTTAACAAATCATTCAAAAAACCACTTAAATCAATGTTTTTAGCATCAACTACTACTAGTTTTAAATCAGCATTTTCAGCCTTATCGAGTGACAACTTGATGCCTTTTTTTTCAATTTCATCTTTTGAATTTCTTATACCCGCCGTATCAGAAATAATTACTGGATAGCCATCTATGTTTAAATGCACTTCTATCACATCTCTTGTTGTGCCCGCTATTTCTGAAACAATAGCTACTTCTCTTTTGGATAAATTATTTAATAAGGTAGATTTTCCTGCATTAGTAGGTCCCACAATTGCTATTTTAAAACCTTCACGAATAATTTCTCCAATCTTTTGATCATCTAAAATTTTATTAATTTCATTTAAAACAAATCCTGAATCTTTTTTTATTTTTTCTAAATTATCATTCGGTATGTCTTCTTCGGGGAAATCTATTTTTGCCTCTACAAAAGATAAAGTTTTTAATAATTTATCTCTTAAATCATTAAATTTTTCAGATGACTTACCTTTCATAATCTTCACTGCTTGTAATCTCTGAATTTCAGTCTCCGCTGAAATCAAATCAGCTATACTTTCAGCTTTTAGCAAATTGATCTTTCCATTTTGAAAAGCTATCTTTGTAAATTCACCAGGTTCCGCTAAACGACAATTTTTCAATTTTGAAATCTCGTTTTGAACTGCCATGACAACTGCATTCCCACCGTGAACATGAATTTCTGCCATATCCTCTCCTGTGTAGCTCTCAGGGCCTGGAAACCAGATAATTATGCCTTCATCAATCAGCTCAGAAGTGTTGATATTGTTTATTTTCCGGAGGGATGCCACTCTTGGACTTGGAATTTCTCTGCCAGTGAGACTTGTAATAACTTCAGATGCCTCAGGACCTGAGACTCTCACAATTGCAACACCAGAAGTGCCTGGCCCAGTCGATAAAGCATAAATAGTCATAAAATATTATAACTTTTATTTGTAAAATATGGAAAACTTAATTATGCAGGTTTGTTCATTGAGTTAAAAAACTCAGCATTATTTTTGGTATCTTTTAATTTTGAACTGATAAATTCTATTGCATCCATAGTTCCCATTGGAGCAATAATTCTTCTAAGTACATTCATTTTTTGTAAATCATTTTTGTCGAATAACAATTCTTCTCTTCTTGTACCTGATTTTGTTATATCAATCGCTGGATAAATTCTTTTATCAGCAATTTTTCTATCTAGTACAGTTTCACTATTTCCAGTTCCTTTAAACTCTTCAAAAATTACTTCATCCATTCTACTACCTGTATCTATAAGCGCTGTTGATATAATAGTTAAAGATCCACCTTCTTCTATATTTCTTGCTGCTCCAAAAAATCTTTTAGGCCTTTGAAGAGCATTGGCATCAACACCTCCTGTTAAAACTTTACCAGAACTTGGTATTACAGCATTATATGCTCTTCCTAATCTTGTAATTGAGTCGAGTAATATTACTACATCCTTCTTATGTTCTGTTAATCTTTTTGCTTTTTCTATGACCATTTCTGCTACCGCAACATGACGTTGAGCAGGTTCATCAAAAGTTGAGCTTATAACCTCGCCTTTAACTGTTCTTTGCATATCGGTTACTTCCTCTGGACGTTCATCAATTAATAGTACAATCAAATAACATTCTGGATAGTTTTTGGCTATTGAGTTAGCAATACTTTGTAAAATCATTGTTTTACCTGCTTTTGGTGGTGAAATAATAATAGATCTTTGACCTTTACCAATTGGACTTACAAGATCTATTAGTCTGGGTGTTAAATCTGGTTTTTTTTCAGTCTTAGCCATTTCAACCTCCATCACTAACTGCTTATCTGGATATAACGGAGTAAGGTTATCAAATGCTATTTTATGTCTTGATTTTTCAGGTTCTTCAAAATTAATTTTGCTAACTTGGAGTAAGGCAAAATATCTTTCTCCTTCTTTAGGTGCTCGTACTGGACCCTCAACTGTATCACCTGTTCTTAATCCAAATTTTCTAATTTGACTTGGGCTTACATATATATCATCAGGTCCTGGTAAATAATTTGACTCCATTGCTCTTAAAAAACCAAAACCATCTTGTAATAATTGCAATACACCTGCACCAGTGATCTCCTCTTTTTCAGCAACTTTTTTTAAAATAGCAAAAAGAATTTCTTGCTTTCTTAATGTACTGGCATTTTCTATACCAAGCTCTTCTGCTTGAGTAATAAGCTGCTCAGATGATTTTAATTTTAATTCTTGGATATTCATGATTTTGATTTGGTAGGACTAAATAGATAATGTTTAATATATATACTCTACAGACTATTACAAGGTAGTTAATAAAACTCTTAAAAACATTGAAAAATATAGTGTTTTTACGTATTTATCAGTGATCTAGGCTTAATTCTCGGGCAAAATCTTCTACTTTAGACCAATCAGTAAACTCAAAAGATTGTGATGTATCGGTTGGACCGTTTGTTATGTACATTATAAATTTAATTATATATTTATCAAAAAAATTATAGTTGGGATAATCAACTTTACCTGCAAAAACTCCAATTTTATTGGGTTTCCAATTAGAAATTTTTAAAAATTTTTTAATATAGGGATTGGTATCAGAATCATTCTTTTCAGGTTTTCTTGCAACAACATTTACAGAAAAAAAAGCGTTTTTCTTTTTGTCTAAAATTTCTTTATTCATTTTAATAAAATTATAAATTTCATTTTTATGTTTTCCGTAACGTATACTTGCGCCGATAATAATTTTTGAAAAAGACTCAAGATTTAAATCAAAGGAATTTTCAATAGAATTCAACTCTACTTCATTTTTATCAGATAAAATTTCTTTCATTTTTTGTGAAATGTTTTTAGTTTGACCATCTGTAGATGAATATAAAATTAAGATTTTCATTTTTTTAAATTCCATTTAAACAAGGACATTTTTTAAAATGATTTGGACAGCTAATTTTTGGAGGGTATATCTTATTGTCAAAATTGTATTTCTCTTTCTTAATAATTAATTCTGACAATGCTTTAATAAAATTCTCATTGGTGCCTAAAGCTGCCACTCTAGTATAGTTTTTACATCCATTTTTATCTGCTAATTCTCTATACTCTATATCTAGCTCTACCAGCGTTTCTGAGTGCTCTGAAACAAAAGCTATTGGTACTAAAACAATATGTTTGCCTAATTTTGAATTTTTTACAATTATATCCTCTGTTGATGGACCAATCCATTTTAAAGGGCCCACACGACTTTGATAGCTTAAAATCCAATCTAAATTTTTAATATTTAAAGACTCGACAATTTTATTAACTGATTGCTCAACTTGCCACTGATAAGGGTCTCCATTTTTAATATTTTTTTCCGGCAACCCATGGGCTGAAAATATAAGTTTATAATTTTCTAATTTGTTAATTTTTTTTATTATCTCATTTTTGTGAGCTAAAATAAAATTAGCGTCTGTTGGATAACAACAAATTGTGCTTGTTCTGGCTTTAAAATTATTTTTTTTACAAATATCTTTCCATTCTCTAATAGATGAGCCAGATGTGGCGGCTGAATATTGCGGATAAAGAGGCATTAAAATAACTTCATCAGGATCATAAATTTTAACATTTTTTATTACGTTTTCAGCTCGTGGGTGCCAACATCTCATAACAACAAAACATTTATATTCGGATAAATCATCATCATTATTGAGCTTTAATTCTAAATTTCTAGATTGTTCCTCAGTTAATTTCAAAATTGGTGATGAGCCTCCAAGTTCTTGGTAGATTTTTTTTGCTATAGGTTCTCTTCTGTTAGATATTAGTTTTGCAAGCGGGTATCTTAAAAATGTTGGTAAATTTAATATTGCTGGATCATTAAACAAATTAAATAAAAATGGTTTTACATTTTCTAGTTTGTCGGGCCCACCTAAATTAAATAAAATAACAGCTTTTTTCATTAATAATCTTTTACAATTTTTACTAAATGTTCAACCATCTCAGGCTTTGTTTCAGGTAACACGCCGTGGCCTAAATTAAAAATATAAGGATGATCTTTAAAAATATCTAAATATTTTGTCGCTTCTTTTTTTATTGTTTCTTTGTCTGTGAGTAAAATTTTTGGGTCAAGCCCTCCTTGTACTGGTATTTTTATATTTTTGTAAATATAATTTGGATCAATATTGTAATCAACACTAATTACGTCTGGTTCTACGATTTCACAAAATTCTTTATAATTTTTTATTTCTCTTGGGAAACAAATTACAGGTATCCCTAAAGTTTTAGTAAAATTTACCAAATTTAATGTTGGTGTATAAACATAATTTGGTAAATCTTTTTCACTTAATAAACCTGCCCAGCTATCAAAAATTTGAATTATATTTGCACCATTATCGACTTGGTTTTTAATGTGAACTTTCAAAAACTTTTCAATAATTAATAAAATTCTATTAATTAAAAAATCATCTTTAAAAAAATCTTTTTTTAATTTTTTTTTAGGGGATTGACGATTAATCATATAAACCAATAAAGTCCATGGAGCACCAACAAATCCTATAACGTTTTTATTTTTAATAAGACTATTTGTACTTACTTTTTGCAATGCTTTGTAAATTGGAAAAATTTTTTCAACAAAATCTATTTCGTCTATTTTAGACATATCTCTTATATTTAACTTACCTAATATTGGTCCAAAGTTCTTTTTAAATTGTACTTGCTGATTTAACCCATAAGGTAACATTAAAATGTCAGAGAAAATAATTGCAGCATCTAAATCAAATCGTCTTATTGGTTGTAAGGTTATCTCAGATGATAAAACATCATTTAAACAAAGGTTTATGAAGTTTGGATTCTTTTTTCTTATCTCTCTAAATTCTGGTAAATACCTACCTGCTTGTCTCATTATCCAAATAGGATTTATTTGGGTATTTTTATTAATTATTACTTCGTTTAAGGGCATCATATTAAAATAATATATATAATTATTGTATTAGTATTATGTAATGTGAATAATGATGATTATTTTTTATTAACAACATATTGACAGTTTAATAACATCTTTAAATTAATAATATTGTTAAAAATGTAGCTTTTTAGTATTTTACTATATTTAATGTATTATTTTATTAACTGATAAATTATTGTTAATAAAACCCTTATTTTAAAATAATAATTAAACAATATTTAAATTGTGTAATTTAATTAAAATATTACAAATTTATTAACAATTTATTCATGAGTAATACATACCAAATTTATTTAATTTCAGATTCTACAGGAGAAACTCTAGATAGAATTTTCTTGGCCTTAAAAGCGCAATTTAAGAATATCGATTATAAAGTTCATTCTTATTCTTTTACTAGAACTGAAAATCAAATTTTAAAAATCTTAGAAAACGCAAGCAAAGATGAACACTCAGTAATTCTTTACACAATTGTAGATAATAATTTAGCCAAATATTTAGCAAATGTAAGTGATGATAAAAAAATCCCATGTTTTGGGGTATTAGGTAATTTAATTTTAAATTTTTCAAAAATTCTTAATCAAAAAGCTTCTCATGAACCAAGCGGTCAACATGCTTTAAATGATGAATATTATGAAAGAATAGAAGCTATTCAATTTACAATGAATCATGATGATGGAAATTCAACCAAAGATATAGATAAGTCAGATATAATATTGGTTGGAGTTAGCAGAACAAGTAAAACCCCAACCTCAATTTACTTGGCGAACAGAGGTTTTAAAACTTCTAACATACCACTTATAAATGAAAACTCTTTACCAAAAAAATTGAAAGACAACCCACAACTAACTTGTGTTGTTGGATTAAGTTCAGAGCCAGAAAGATTGGTAGAAGTTAGAAAAAATAGAATGAGCTCTTTAAAAGAAACAGAGAATAAAGATTATACAAGTATAGAAAATATCACAAAAGAAATTACAGATGCAAAAAAAACTTTTCAAAAATATAAATGGCCAGTTATTGATGTTACAAGAAAATCAGTTGAAGAGGCAGCTGCATCAATAATTAAAATACACGAAATATATCTTAACAATGTTAAATAAAATAATTCTTGCATCAAAAAGCAAAGTTAGAAAAGAAATATTAGATAAAAATAATATTCCCAGCAAAGTTGAACCATCAAACGTTGATGAAAACATAGTTAAAGAAAGTTTAATAAAAGAAAAAGTTACTCCAGATATTATTTCTAAAAATTTAGCTGAGTTAAAAGCAAATAAAATAAGTCTTAAACAAATTGATCAAATGGTTCTAGGAGCTGACAGTGTGATAGATTTAGATGGCGAACTAATATCTAAACCAGAAGATAGAAATGAAGCTTTAAAAATTTTAAAAAAATTAAATGGAAAAAAACATTATTTAATTAGTTCAGTATGTATTTCAAAAAATGGTTCAATGGTTTGGAATCATACCGATAAAGCAGCCTTAACTATGAAAAATTTTTCTGACGAAGAGTTAAAATCATACTTATCTAAGATATCAGATGAAGCTCTATATGCTTATAATGTTTACCAAATTGAAGGAGAAGGAAGAGATTTGTTTTCAAGCATAGAAGGAGATGAAAACACAATAATGGGTTTACCAATCAAACAAATCAAAGAGTATTTAAAAATAGCACAATGAAAAAGTATTTAGTAATAGGCAATCCTATTGAACATTCTTTATCACCTCAATTACACAATTTCTGGATTAAAAATAACGATCTTAATGCAGTTTATGAAAAAAGAGAATTAAGCAGTGATGAAATTGGTAATTTAATTTTAGAAATTAAAAAAAAAAATATTCATGGAGTAAATGTTACAGTTCCTTTTAAAAAAATCATAATTCCATATCTTGATCGATTAACTCTTGAGTCAGAAATAACACAATCAGTTAATACTATTTATTTAGAAAATGATAAAATAGTTGGGCACAATACTGATATTGAGGGATTTGAAAGAAGTATCAAAGATATTAAATTAGAAACTATAAATAAAAAAGTTTTAATACTAGGAGCTGGTGGAGTTGTACCATCAATAATTTTCTCGTTAGAAAAAATGAAAGTATCTGAAATTATAATTAGTAATAGAACTAAAAGCAAAGCTGAAAGTTTAAAAGATTTATTTAGAAATTTAAAAATAGTTAATTGGGGCGAGGTTCCTAATTTTGATATAATTATTAATGCAACTAGTATTGGTTTGAAAAAAGAGGATAAAATAGATCTAGATGTTTCTAAGATAGGACAAAATAAGTTTTTTTATGATGTAATTTATAAACCCAAAGAAACAGATTTTCTAAAAAATGGTAAAAAATTAGGGAATATCACAGAAAATGGTAAAATGATGTTCATATATCAGGCGCGCGCTGCTTTTAAATTATGGCACGGAATTCAGCCAAAGATAGACAATGAAGTAATAAAAATTTTAGATCAATGATTAAAATTGGAATTTTAGGTGATATAGGCTCTGGTAAAAGTCACGTAGCAAAAAATTTTGGACATCCTGTATTTAATGCAGATTTAGAGGTTAGTAAATTATATAAGAAAGATAAAAAACTTTATAATAAATTAAAAAAAAAATTACCTAAATATATTTACTCTTTTCCAATAAATAAAAAAGAGATTGCTAAAGCAATATTATTTAATAAATCTAATCTTAAGAAAATCGTTAAAATTGTTCATTTAGAAGTGAGAAAAAAAATGAATATTTTTTTAAAAAAAAATAAAAATAAAAAAGTTGTTATTTTAGACATACCTCTTTTGTTAGAAAATAAGATTAATAAAAAAAAAGATGTTTTAATTTTTATTGAGTCAAAAAAATCAGATATTCTTAAAAGACTAAAAAAAAGAAAAAATTTTAATGAGCAACTCTATAAAAGATTTAAAGATATTCAAATTCCACTTCGTTATAAAAGGAATAAATCAAAATTTGTTATCAAAAATGATTATACTAATAAATCATTAAAAAGAGTAATAAAAAAAATTTTAAAAGAAATTATTTAAATGAGAGAAGTGGTATTAGATACTGAGACAACTGGCCTATCTGTTAAAGAGGGGCATAGAATTGTTGAAATAGGATGTATTGAGTTGGATAATTTAATTCCTACAAAAAAAAAATTTCATTGTTATTTAAATCCAGAAAGAAAAGTTTCTGAAAAAGCTTTTGAAGTTCATGGATACTCAGATAATTTTTTATCAAAACAAAAAAAGTTTAAAGAAATTGCTGAAGAATTTTTAAATTTCATTAATAATAAAAAATTAATAATTCATAACGCTGAGTTTGATTTGGCACATTTAAATAATGAATTAGAAATTCTTGGAGCGGATAAAATTAATAATCAAATAATTGATACACTTACTTTAGCAAGAGATAAGTTTCCAGGATCTTCAATAAGCCTTGACGCATTATGTAGAAGATTTAGAATTGATAACTCTAAAAGAGTTCAACATACGGCACTAATTGACTGTGACTTATTAGCGAAAGTTTATATCAATTTAATAGATCAAAAAGAACCAACTTTGGATTTTCAAACACAAGAAGAAAAGTCACAAGTTTTAGATAAAAAAAATTTCTTATATTTTAAAAAAGTAATTAAACCTACTTCTGAAGAGTTAAAAAATCACAAAGACTTTTTGAAAAAAGACTTAAAGAAAAATTTTTTCAGTTGAATTTTTCATTATAAAGCTTGTTAAAATCAATCTTTTTTTCAAATTTAATTGTTGGGTGCCCTGAATTATGAATAAGGTTAAGAAAAGAGCTTTCTAAATCAGGATATATTTTTGTAGGGACATCACATAAAATAATTTTTTCAAGATCCTTTTTTTCTTTAACATCATCATCTATTTTTAATATAGTTGCATAGACAATTTCGTAATGTGATTTTTTTTCATTAGGTTCTTTGTCTTCAAATTTTAAAGTTGTATTTACTTCAATTAATTTATTTTTTAGTGCTTTAGAAGAAATATTTATATTTAATTGGTATTTCGAAATATTATCTTTAACAAACAAAAATGTCTCTATGTCAGGTGTCTCACTGGACATATCTTTAATATATTTTGCAAGTATTTTAAATTTTTCTGTCATCATTATCTTCTATATCTTCGTATTCACCATCTATAAAATTACTTTTTTTTGGCTCATTTTTTTTTAATTTATTCAACAAGTTACCAAATATAAATTTTCTAGTTATTGGGAATATAAGTAAAAAGCCTAAAAAATCTGTAGCGAATCCTGGAAGTATTAAAAGTATAGCAGCAAAAGCTATTGCAGCACCTGAAATTATTTCATACGCAGGAACCTCATTTTTAATGATTTGCATAAACCCCGATCTAATTGTGTTTAAACCTTCAAATCTTGCATAATAAACCCCAATTACTGCAGTTAGAAATATTAAAAAAATTGTATTAAAAGCACCAATTTGGGAGCCAATTTTTATAAACAAGTAAATTTCTAAAATTGGAATTAAAATTATTGATAATAAAACTGAGTTCATTTGTCTTTAATGTAATTGTTAGTTGAAATTAATCAACATAGTAATTACATTTAGATAATGAATTATAGTTTTGAATATATCGATATAATACTTCTTGCAATGATTGCAGGATTCATCTTTTTGAGATTAAGAGGAATTTTGGGAAAAAGAACTGGATTTGAGGGTAAAGCACCATCTCAATTTGAAGAAGTTCTTAATAATATTCATGCTGAAAAAAAAATTATTCAAAAAGAGAATTTTGATGATGAAGCTCAACGAGAATTTTTAGAAGGTGCAAAAGTTGCTTATGAAACAATAATAACTGACTTTAGTGACAATGATAATAAACTTATAGCGAGTAAGCCCTTATTGAGTAAAAAAATCCACGATCAGTTTGAAGAAGCTTTAAAAGACCGAAGTAAACGAGGTCATAATGCTGAAATTACATTTATTGGTGTAAAATCTGCAAAAATAAAAGAACATAAAAAAATAAATAAAATTTTAAATGTTACAGTTGATTTTGTGAGTGAAGTTATAACTTGCATTAAAGATAAAGACAAAAATGTCATTTCAGGAGATCCAGAAAAAATAAAGCAAATTTATGACACTTGGGTTTTTTCTAGAGACACAAGATCTAACAATCCAAACTGGCAATTAGTTGACACCCTTACATAATTGAGCGATAAAATTTCAGACAAAGATAAAAAAGATTGGGAAATTTTTTTATCTAGTGATGAAAAATTACCCAATAAAGATTACAAGTTAAATAAAAAAAAAACATCAATTACTAAACATATAGATTTACACGGTTTCACTTTAGAGGAAGCAAACAAAACTATTGAAAAATTTATAAATAATTCATACGACAGTGGCGTTTCAAAAATTATTGTAGTTACAGGTAAAGGCTTACATTCAAATGTTGAAAAAGACCCTTATGTTTCAAAAAATCTTAGTATACTAAAGTATTCGGTTCCAGAGTTTATAGAAAACAATAATGAACTAATGAAAAAAATCTTAGAAATCAAAGATGCTAATATTGAAGATGGTGGTAGTGGAGCCTTTTATATTTTATTAAAAAAAAGATTATAAAATAAATTTTGATAAATCAGTATCTTTTACTAAATTGTCTAAGTTTTTAGTAATATAAGTCTTATTGATAACTATTTTTTCTCCAGCCCTATCAGTAGCAGTAAAACTAATATCATCTAATATTTTTTCAATAATAGTGTGAAGTCTTCTAGCACCAATATTTTCTACAGACGTATTTACCTCAGACGCTATCTCAGCAATTGCATCAATACCATCTTCAGAAAATTCTAAATCTACGTTTTCTGTTTTTAACAGAGCAACATATTGTTTTATTAAACTAAAATCAGGCTCTTTTAATATTCTCTTAAAATCATCACTAGTTAGAGCTTCTAATTCTACCCTAATAGGTAATCTACCTTGAAGTTCAGGCAGCAAGTCAGAAGGTTTAGCAAGTTGGAATGCTCCAGATGCAATAAATAAAATGTGATCTGTTTTTATGGGCCCATGTTTTGTATTAACTGTTGTGCCCTCTATTAATGGTAATAAATCTCTTTGGACACCTTCTCTAGATACATCGCCACCAACTCTGTCAGTTCTTCCTGAAATTTTATCTATTTCGTCAAGAAAAACTATGCCATTATTTTCAGTGGATAATTTTGCAGCCTTTATAATTTTATCTTGTTCAATTAATTTATCAGACTCGTCATTAATTAGTATCTCATGAGATTCTTTTACACTCATTTTCTTTTTCTTTTCTTTATTATTCATGGATTTACCAATCATTTCACCAATATTAATCATGCCGACATTTGCACCAGGCATTCCTGGAATTTCAAATGATGTTCCGTTAGAACCAGCATCATTGACTGCAATTTCTATCTCATTTTCATCTAAGTCACCATTTCTAAGTCTTTTTCTAAAACTTTCTCTTGTTGCTAGGCTTGCTTTTTTACCAACCAAAGCGTCTAAAACTTTTTCCTCAGCAGCTTTTTGAGCTTGAGCAAAAACTTCTTTTCTTTTTTTTATCTTTTCCATTGAAATTGCAATTTCAATTAAATCTCTCACTATTTGTTCAACATCTCTTCCGACGTATCCAACTTCTGTAAATCTGGTTGCTTCAACTTTTACAAAGGGAGCCTCTGCAAGTTTCGATAGTCTTCTTGAAATTTCAGTTTTTCCAACTCCGGTTGGACCTATCATTAATATATTTTTAGGCAATATTTCATTTTTCATTTCTCCTTCGAGAGCTTGTCTTCTCCATCTATTTCTTAGTGCAACAGCGACAGCTTTTTTAGCTTTATTCTGACCAACAACAAATCGATCTAATTCAGAAACAATTTCTCTAGGAGATAAAGAACTTACTAACGAAGTCTTTTCTTTCTGTGTCTTTTCTTTTGGGTGCAGTGGTGTGACGTTTAAATTATCCATTATATTTTTTTAATTTTAATGTTTTCATTAGTAAAAACACATATTTCAGCTGCAACTTTAATTGCTTTTTTTGCTATCTCTTCAGCAGACATATTGCCTTCCATTAATACTTTACCTGCGGCTAAGGCATAATTTCCTCCAGAACCAATTCCAATGACGTCTCCCTCTGGCTCTAAAACGTCTCCAGTTCCTGAAATGATATAACTATTATTTTTATCACCAACGGCCATCAAAGCTTCCAATCTTCTTAAATATTTATCTGTCCGCCAATCCTTTGCTAACTCAACAGCAGCTCTTGATAAATTTCCCGCATGTTTTTCAAGTTTTCCCTCTAATCTTTCAAATAATGTTAATGCATCAGCAGTTGACCCAGCAAAGCCAGCTACTACATCTCTTTTTTCAATTTTTCTAACTTTTGAAGCCGTACTTTTAACAACAGTATTACCCATACTAACTTGCCCGTCACCAGCAACTACTACTTCATTATTTTTTCTAACTAGCACAATCGTTGTCATGCTTAATAAATGGTAACTATTTTTGATACTTCAAGTCTTGATACTATTATTGATATAGATGGATTATGTATGTATACCTCTAAAATATATGGCTAGAAAAGGAAAAGTATCACGCAAAACTAAAGAAACCAACATCGATGTTGAGGTTAATATTGATGGTAAGGGTAAATATCAAATTGATACTGGTATAGGTTTTTTAAATCATATGCTAGAGCAATTATCAAAACACTCATTAATTGATTTAAAAGTTAAGGCAAAAGGAGATACCCATATTGATCTTCACCACACTACTGAAGATACAGGAATTGCAATTGGAGAAGCACTAAAAAAAGCTGCTAAAAAATTTATAGGCATCAAAAGATATGCACATGCAATGATACCAAT
>VMHT01201530.1_pt1 | contig 13581 bp, 15 predicted proteins | sample 4693611 | NCBI WGS metagenome assembly VMHT01 (sample SAMN12280063, study PRJNA550983) | marine metagenome | isolation source: seawater sampled from same location over 5 years 0.02-0.2 micron viral filtrate | place: USA: collected off the coast of southern California halfway between the port... ... | reverse complement strand
TATCAATTATTTTTTTTTATATATTACCGTTTATTATTAATAAAGAATTCGAAATTTTAAAGTATTATAAAAAAAACTTTCAAATTATTATTAATTTTTTAGTTATTTTTTTTATTATTTATTTAATTAATTTTTTTTTTATAAATGGATTGATTGATTTTCCACAAAGGGGTGGGGGAATTTTTATTAAATTATTCAGATTTTTGGAAATTGATGAAACTATACCCATGTTACTTATATCATTTTTATCGATGATAATAATAGATTTTATATTTAAAGAAGATAGGTTAATGAATTATTTACTACTATTAATAATTATAATTTCATTACCCATGATAATTATATATCAAAAATATTTAGATCCTTTATTTTATTTAATTTTTTTTGGTTTAGTGAAATCCAATTACCTGGAAAATAGTATTTTGAAAAATAAACTAAATATAAAATTTATTTTTGTTTATTTTTTTTCATTTTATACTTTTTCATTATTATATTATTTGGAATAAACAGGAAATTTTTATGAACAATTTACTAATTAGTATTATACTTACTTATTATAAAAAGGAGATGTATATTCATGACACAATCAAATCAATATTAAATCAAACTCATGAAAATTTCGAGATATTAATAGTAAATGATGAACTAAGTGATGAAAGTTTTAAAATCTTAGAAAAAATTAGCAAGATAGACAATAGAATAAAAGTTCTTAATAATAAAAAAAATATTGGTGCAGGGCCTTCAAGAAACTTTGCAATAAATTTCTGCAATGGAAAATATATTGCTTTTTGTGATTGTGATGATTTATGGAAGTTAAATAAACTTGAAAGACAGCTTCAATTTATGGAAAAATATAATCAAGAGTTTAATTTTACTGATTATGAAATTATTAATGAAGATAATCTTAAAGTTAATTTTAGGGAGGCTAAAAATAATTTAAATTTTACAAAATTAAGAAATTCTTGCGATATTGGTTTATCATCTGTGATGTTAAGAAAAAGTTTATTTGATAATAAAGAATTTAGATTTGGAGAAATCAAAACTAAGGAGGACTTTGTGCTTTGGTTAATATTAGCTAAAAATGGAGTAAATCTATCTGCATTAAATGAATGCCTAGTTTCATGGAGAAAAAGCTCAAACTCTTTATCTTCTTCAACTATTCAAAAATTAATCGATGGATTTAGAGTATATAAGAATTATTTACACTATGGTTATTTTAAATCATTTTATTTTCTTATGGTGTTAAGTGCAAATTATATGTTAAAAAAATTTAGATGAATTTTATTTTGTATTTATTTTTAATTTTAATTTTTCTGTATTTTATAAATAGAATATTCTTAAAATATAATTTTTTAGTAAGTGAAACAGGGGATAGACATCAAAGATTTACTTCCAAGAATAAAATACCTTTATCTGGAGGAATATTCTTATTTTTATCATTTTTATATATGGTAGATGATAATATTTTATCATTTATTCTATTTTGTTTTATAGTTTTGTTATTAGGTTTATTTTCAGATTTAAAATATATTAAATCAGCGTTTATTAGGTTTCTTTTTCAAATTTTGATAGTTCTTTCATTTGTAGTTTTTAATAAATTGTTAATATTGAATACAAATATTTATTTATTAGACAAATTTTTAAATAATGAATTTTTGAATTATTTTTTTGTCTGTTTTTGTATTTTAATTATAATTAATGGATCAAATTTTCTAGATGGTCTCAATACACTTAATATTGGGTATTATTTATTAATATCTTTAGTAATCTACTATTTGGAGTCTAATCAAATGTTGACCGTAAATGGCATAAATATTGATTTTGTTTTATCGGTTATCATTATTTTATATTTTATCAATTTTCTCAATAAAGTTTACTTAGGGGACTCTGGCTCATATTTATTTGGTTTTGCTTTTGCCGTATTCTTAATAAATATTTATTCGTGGAATCAAAATATATCTCCATTTTTTATAATTTTACTTTTTTGGTACCCAAGTTACGAAATTTTATTTTCCATAATTCGAAAAAATGTGATGAATAAATCTCCGATGACACCTGACACCAATCATCTTCATCATCAAATTTTTTATATGATTAAAAAAAGATTTAAATTTAGTATATATTATTCAAATGTGTTAACAGCCAATTTAATAAATCTTTATAATTTAATAGTTTTTATTATATCGCTTAACCATATATCAAATTCTCAAATTCAATTTTTGTTAATTTTATTGAATATAATTACATATACATTTATCTACTTTAAGTTATTTGTTATTAGATATAAAAAAATATGAAAAAAAAAATTGCTTTAATATTTGGTGTTACCGGACAAGATGGCTCATATCTTGCAGAATTTTTAACTAAAAAAGGTTATTTAGTTCATGGTGTCAAAAGAAGATCTTCATCATTTAATACTGGAAGAATAGATCATATTTATCAAGACCCATTTGAAAAAAAAAGAAATTTTTTTTTACATTATGGAGATGTTACTGATGCTATTTCAGTTTCAAGTTTAATTAAAAAGATAAAACCAAATGAAATTTACAACTTAGCTGCGCAATCTCATGTTTCAGTATCATTTGAAGTTCCAGAATATACTGCTAATGCTGATGCGATTGGAGCACTCAGAATATTAGAAGCAATAAAATTTCATGGTTTTGAAAAAAAAACTAAATTTTATCAAGCAGGTACATCTGAAATGTTCGGTAAAGTTAAAGAAATACCTCAAACTGAAAAAACTCCATTTTATCCAAGAAGCCCTTATGGTGTTGCAAAAGTTTATGCACATTGGATAACGGTAAACTATAGAGAAGCTTATAAAATATTTGCTTGTAATGGAATCTTATTTAATCACGAGAGTCCAGTAAGAGGAGAAACATTTGTTACAAGAAAAATTGTTATTGGACTTTGTAAAATTAAACTTAAAAAACAAAAAACTCTTTTTTTAGGAAATCTATCTGCTAAAAGAGATTGGGGTCACGCAAAGGATTATGTAGAAGCAATGTGGAAAATGCTTCAGAAAAAAAATCCTTCAGATTATGTAATTTCTACAGGCAAACAGTACACGGTAAAACAGTTTGTAAACTTAGTTTTAAATGAACTTAATATAAAATTTAAATGGAAAGGAAAAGGAATTAATGAGAAGTGTTATGACGCAAATGGAAAATGCATTGTTGCATGTGATAAAGAATATTTTAGACCTTTAGAGGTAGATACATTGCTAGGAAATTCAAGAAAAGCCAGAAAAGAATTAAAATGGATACCCAAGACATCAATTAAAGTTCTGGTAAAGGAAATGGTTAATTTTGATTTGAAAAAATTAATTCATGATAAATAAGAATTCAAAAATTTTTGTTGCTGGTCACAATGGTTTAGTTGGAAGCGCAATAGTAAGAAAACTTAAAAATAAAGGTTACAAAAAAATTATTACTGAAACTAAATTTAAATTAGATTTAACAAATCAAATAAAAGTTTTTAATTTTTTAAAAAAAAAGAAACCAGATTTTATTTTTATTGCAGCAGCAAAAGTAGGAGGAATTTACTCAAATAATAAGTATAAAGCTGACTTTATTTATAGTAATCTATCAATTCAAAATAATATTATCCATTCAGCATTTAGGTGTAAAATCAAAAATCTAATTTTTCTAGGTTCCAGTTGTGTTTATCCAAGACTTTGTAGACAGCCAATAAAAGAAAATTATTTACTAAATGGAGAATTAGAAAAAACAAATGAACCATATGCAATAGCTAAAATAGCAGGAATAAAAATGTGTGAAAGTTATAATTATCAATATAGAACTAATTATAGATGTCTAATGCCAACAAATACCTTTGGACCTAACGATAATTATGACTCGCTTAATTCTCATTTTTTTCCGTCTTTAATAAAAAAGATTCATAAAATTAAAAAGGAAAACAAGAATAAACTAATTGTTTGGGGGGATGGCACACCTAAAAGAGAATTAATATATGTTGACGATGTTGCTGATGCATGTGTTTATTTCATGAAAAAAAAGACTAAAGAAGTAACAATTAATATTGGAACAGGTAAAGATTATTCGATTGAACAATATGCAAAAATTTTATTGAAAATAATTTACCCTGAAAAAAAAGTAAAAATAGTATTTGATAAATCAAAACCTAACGGTACTCCAAGAAAAGTTTTGGATATTTCTCTAGCTAAAAAATATGGCTGGAGAGCTCAAACCAATATTAAAGAAGCAATAAAAATTACTTATAGAGACTTTTTATCAAAAAAAAGATAAAATTTACTCTCTTATCAGCTTTACAATATTTAAATTCTTGAGTATAAACCTCGGGCCGGTGATTATTGCGAAGGAGTTATACCCGATCCCATTCCGAACTCGGAAGTCAAGCCTTTCAGCGCCAATGGTACTTTGTCTTAAGACATGGAAGAGTAGGTCGTTGCCGGCATTAAATTAAAATTTATGAAAATTAAAAGTTCTTTAAAATCCATCAAAAAAAGAGATCTTAACTCTAAACTGGTTAGAAGAAGAGGAAGAGTCTACATCATAAATAAAACAAATCCAAAATTTAAAGCAAGACAAAAATAATTTTTATGGATAATGATAACCATAAAAACACCTGGAATAATTTTACAAAGTTCGTGTTGTGGGGAACTGTCGCTGTAGTGTTAATTCTAGTTTCAATGGCAATATTCTTACTGTAGAAATTTACTATGAAAATAGTTTCTATAGCTGAAGATAAAAAAATTGAAAAAAGAATTTCAATTACACCAGAAATTGCAAAAAAATATATATCAAATGGTTTTGAAATTTCTTTACCAAAAAATTATGGTGAACATTTGGGTTTTATTGATGAAGATTATAAATCTCAAGGTGTAAATATAATTGAGGATGAAAAAGAATTAATACAAAGCAGTGATATAATAATTCAGCTAGGTTTACTATCTGATGATAAGCTTTCATATTTAAAAGAAAATCAAATTTTGATAGGTGTGCTTAACCCTTTTGTGAATAAAGAAAAGCTAGATATTTTAATAAAAAAAAAAATTAATAATTTCTCACTCGAATTATTACCTAGAATTACAAGAGCTCAATCTATGGATATTCTATCTTCACAAGCAAATTTGGCTGGATATAAAGCTGTTATAGAATCTTTTGCTTATTTTGAAAAAGCAATTCCGATGATGATGACTGCTGCTGGAACAGTTCCAGCTGCAAAAGTTTTAGTTGTTGGTGCAGGAGTTGCAGGTTTACAGGCTATAGCTACAGCAAAAAGAATGGGAGCCATTGTTTTTGCTACTGATGTCAGACTAGCATCAAAAGAACAAGTAGAGAGTTTGGGTGGAAAATTTTTAACAGTTGAAGGTGCGGAAAATTTGGAGACAGAAGGAGGTTATGCAAAAGAGGCATCTGATGATTTTAAAAAAAAACAAGAAGATCTATTAAGCGAAACGCTAAAAAAAATAGATATTGTAATTTGTACTGCTTTAATACCAGGTAAAAAAGCGCCAATTATAATTAAGGATAATATGATAAAAAATATGCAAGCAGGATCAGTGATATACGATTTAGCTGCAATTCAGGGTGGGAATACAGCCTTTACTGAGGTTGATAAAATTATAGATAAAGGAGGTGTAAAAATTATGGGTGAAACCAATATATTAAATAAATTACCAGTTTCTGCTTCAAGTTTATACGCAAAAAATGTATTTAATTTTGTTATAAATTTATTAGATAAAGAAAATAATAAAATTAAAATTAATTTAGAGGATGAGATAATAGAAAAAACATTGATTAAGTAATTTTATGGAAATAGATCCTTTTATATTCAGGTTAAGTATTTTTATTCTTTCAATATTTATTGGATATTATGTTGTTTGGAGTGTTACTCCTTCATTACATACTCCCTTAATGTCCGTTACAAATGCAATTTCCTCAGTGATTATTGTGGGTGCAATTATAGCTGGATTGTCTGGTAATTCGGAAAATGTTTTTAATCATTCTAGCATATTTGGTTTTTTAGCCATTTCATTAGCTGCAATAAATATTTTTGGTGGTTTTTTGGTCACGCAGAGAATGTTGGCTATGTATAAAAAGAAAAAGAAGGATAAAAAATGATATCTGCAAACTTATCAGCAATTTTTTATTTAATTTCTGGAGTACTGTTCATCCTAGCATTAAGGGGGTTATCTTCTCCAGAAACATCTAGACAAGGAAATTTCTTTGGAATTTTGGGAATGATCATTGCTATAACAGTTACTTTTCTGTCAGTTGGAAATTTTTCAAGTGGATTTATTTTTGTATTAATTTTCCTTTTATTAGGGGGATTAATTGGTGCTTATATAGCTTATAAAATTCCCATGACAGCAATGCCTGAACTTGTAGCTGGCTTTCATAGCTTGGTCGGTCTTGCAGCTGTATTTGTAGCTATTTCTGCATTTTTAAATCCTGATGCTTTTAATCTTGGGTCACCTGGAAATATTAAATTAGGAAGTTTAATTGAAATGTCTATTGGAGCAGCAGTAGGTGCAATAACTTTTTCTGGATCTATAATTGCTTTTTTAAAACTTCAGGGGATTATGTCAGGGTCTCCCATTACATTTAAAGGTCAACACCCACTAAATGCCATAATATTAATCTCAATAGTGGCATTGATATATTTACTTTGCTCTTCTCAGTCCTCTCATCTTTTTTGGATATTGTTGGCTGTCTCTTTTTTAATTGGTTTTTTGTTAATAATTCCAATTGGTGGAGCAGATATGCCAGTAGTAATTTCAATGCTTAACTCTTACTCTGGGTGGGCTGCTGCAGGTATTGGATTTACTTTAGAAAATACTGCACTAATAATAACAGGAGCATTGGTTGGCTCTTCTGGTGCAATTTTATCTTATATTATGTGTAAGGGAATGAACAGATCATTCTTTAATGTTATTTTAGGAGGCTTTGGAGCCACTGAACAATCCTCAAGTTCCACAAGTAAAGAACAGAGACCTGTTAAAAGTGGTAACGCTGATGATGCGGCTTTCTTAATGAAAAATGCTTCATCTGTAATAATTGTTCCAGGTTACGGAATGGCTGTAGCACAAGCACAACATGCACTTAGGGAAATGGTTGATACATTAAAGAAAAACGATATTAAAGTATCATATGCAATTCATCCTGTAGCTGGAAGAATGCCAGGACACATGAATGTTTTACTAGCTGAGGCAAATGTACCCTATGATGAAGTTTTTGAATTAGAAGAAATTAATAATGATTTTGCAAACGCTGATGTAGCTTTTGTAATTGGAGCAAATGACGTGACAAATCCTGTTGCAAAAACAGATCCACAAAGCCCAATTTATGGAATGCCAGTACTTGATGTAGAAAAATGTAAATCAGTGCTTTTCGTTAAAAGAAGTTTATCACCTGGCTATGCAGGAATAGACAATGACCTTTTTTATAAAGAAAATACACTAATGTTATTTGCTGATGCAAAAAAAATGACTGAAGATATTACTAAAAATTTATAGGATTAAATTGAATACAAAAATTTTTTGTGACATTGCTGAATATAATTTAATTAAAAAATTTAATAAAAAAAAAATTGTTAAAGGTTTTACTACTAATCCAAGTTTGATGAGAAAGGCTGGAGCAAAAGATTATAAATCTTATTGTAAAAAAATCCTTAAAATTTGCAAAAAAAAACCTATTTCTTTTGAGGTATTTGGAGACAATTACACTAGTATGATGAGACAGGCTTTAAAAATCAACACTTGGGGTAAAAATGTTTATGTTAAAGTACCCATAATAAATTCAAAAAATGAATTCACTGGAAAAGTAATTAAAGAATTAAACAATAAAAATATAAAGCTTAATATAACTGCAGTTTACAGTGCAAAACAGACAGAAAAAATTCTTAAAAAAATTAATAAAAAAACAAAAGTTATAATCTCAATTTTTGCAGGTAGAGCTGCTGATACAGGAAAAGATCCTATTCCAGAATTTAAAAAAAGTATTTCATTAGCAAAAAAATTTAAAAATGTCGAAATACTTTGGGCAAGTGTAAGAGAACCATATAATTATCTTCAAGCAAAACAACTAGGTTGTCATATTATTACCGTTCCACCGTCTATTATTGAAAAGATAGAAAAATTTGGAAAATCTGTAATTCAGCTTACAAACGAGACAGTTAAAACATTTCTTACCGACAGTAAGAAATCTAGATTTAAGATATAATTTAATTGGTAGCAGGGGACGGATTTTAATCACCGACCTTCAGGTTATGAACCTGACGTATGTACTTTTACGTCTATTAAAATGTTTGAATAACTTAAATTAAATAAGACTGATAAAATTTTGCAGCACTATTCTTTATAATCAGAATCCTCTTTGTCTAATATTTTTAGGAGAGATTTAAAGTAAAGATCAGCAATATTTGATGGTTTATAGTTTTCCATTTGTCTTGCTGTTTTTTCTGCCACTTTGTGAGGCAATATTTTTAAATCATAACCAGTGGTAAGAGCTTTAACATAAGTTTCACAGGCTTTTTCAAAATAATATAAATCATAAAATGCTTTCGCAATCGTAGATCCTATAACGACTACTCCATGATTAGCTAAAAGTAGAATATTTTTATCACCAATTTTTTTTGTTATACGTTTAGCCTCAGCACCTTTTGCTATACCACCATAACTATTGTATTCTGCAACTCTTTTATAAAATCTCATAGTATTTTGATCTATTGGAGGTATACATCCTGGCCATTTAGAATTTTTTCCTTTTTTTAAAGTAGATACAATGGTTGCGTATTTTGAATGAACATGAAGTATACATTTTGCATTATTAATTTCACGGTGTATAGAAGCATGAAGATCTAAAGCTGTTTCTAGGGGTTTTTTATCTTCATGTAAGTGTTTTGTCGATTTTTTGATATCATAGGTGTCAATACAAATTAAGTCGCTAGCTTTTAATAAACTGAAATGCATTCCTCCAGGATTCACTAAAAATTTCGATGAATCATTTTTCACGCATACGCTAAAATGATTTACAACAGACTCATGCATATCTAATCTTGCTGTCCATCTAAAAGCTGCTGAGAGCTCAATTTTTTGTTTAATTAAATTGTCCATGATAATAAATTTTTTAGAGTTAATAAATTGTATTAACTATAATTACAACATTTAATTTTTTTAATAATATTTTTTTTGAACTTCTTTTTTATTTTTAATAGTTAATAAAGGATCTTTTTTTAAAATTTTTTCATAAGTATGAAAAATTTGATCAGAAGTTATAGTTCCAATTAAAATATCATTAAATTTTTTTGTTTTTAGTCCATTTTTAAGAAAAGGGTCAAGCAAGTTTTCATATTGAGGAATAATTTTAGTTTGTGATTTCTTAAACCAATACCTTTCCTCTAATTTATATCTTTCATTTTTAGAAATTATAGAACCACTTTTTGTTACTAATTTTCTATATTTTATTTTATCTCTATAAAGCCATTCAACATAATGCACGAATGTAATGAGGGCGGGATTAACATTAACAGTAATAAATCTAACTTTTTTTTTATACATCCATTCCAGAGGTGAATCTTTTCCCCACACATCAAAAGGTTTTAAATTTGAAAATTCTTGTCCATCTTTGCCTTGAATACACCATGTGAAGTGACAACTTAAACTGGATTTTGTATTTGATTTTTTAATAAGATTCTGATTTAGAGATCCTGTTTGGCATTTAGTTTTATCAAAATTTATAGAATAACTGTTCGGAATCTTTTTCAAAATAAAAAATGGCATTAATAAATTTTTTTTTTTAAGGTTAATTTTTGATAAAATCATTTCCATCAAAGTTTTTGGTGTTAAATTATTTCTAAAAAAAAATGGAGCAAACATTCCGTGTATAACAATAGATTTGTCATCTAATGAATTAATTTCGCTGATAGTATTAAGTAATTTTTTAATCAAATTTTTATCTTATTTTTTATCACTTTTTTTAAATTTGATAATTTTCCTAATTCTTCATTTATTTCGTGAGATTTAAATTTTATTTTATAGTTTTTTTCTAATTTATGTAGTAATTTTACAAAATCCATTGAATCTATAATACCCAATGTTAATAAATTTGTTTTTGTACTAATATTAAATTTCTTATCGTGATAAATTTCCTTTTTAATAAAATATAAAAACTTTTTTTCAAAACTCATATAAAATATGTATAACATTCAATAATGAATATTTATAGAAATTACTACAAAAAGATTCATCAAAACCTTGCTACAGATAAAACTTTTTATATAAATGGCAATCAAAAAATAAATTATTTTAAAGCATTAGTCTTTGCAAAAAAGATATTATTTTATTTGAGAAATCATAAAAAAAAACTAAATGTTTATACTTATTCAAATAAATCATTTGAAATGTATGCATCAATATTTCCAATTCTAATATCTGGATGTAAATGGATACCATTAAGCCTTTCAAATCCTACCAATCGTATTGAAGATATTATTAATTTAATTAAACCAGACATTTTATTTTACGATCATGATAATAGTGATGTAAAAAATTTATTTTTGAAAAATAAATCAATAGTAATTCCTTTCAAGAAAATAAAAGCAATTAATATTAATAAAACCTATGATATTAATATTGCGGAGTATATAAATAAACTTGACTACAATTCAGATGCTTTTTATTATTTAACATCTGGCTCAACAGGAACACCTAAGGCAATAAAAATTTCGCACAAAAATATTATTAGCGATACTTATAATCAAATTAATCATCTTTATGGAAAAGATAAACATAACCTAATATTTGGTGATTATTACGACACAGCTTTTAGCATTTTTTTTGATATTTATTTTCCAGCGATTTTTTTAGGTAGTGCAATTTCTCCAAGCATTAAAAAGAAAGATTCTTATTTAATCCATCAGCACGTAAAAAAAAATAAGATCAATGTGCTTGTTTGTGTGCCATCAACAATTCAGAGATTAAAAATTTTTTTAGATAATAAAAAATTTAAGCATATTTTTAAAATTATGATTTTAACAGGAGAGCCTTTTTATTTAGATTTAATGAAATATATTTTTAAAAATTTTAAATTTCAAAAACTTTTTAATTGTTATGGTGGTACAGAAATGTCTAATTGGATTACTTATCATAGGTGTAAAAAAACAGATTTGAAAAATTTTTCTAAATTAAATTTAGTTCCAATAGGAAAGAGTTTTAAAGATGCAAAAATTCATATTAAAAATGGCGAATTAATTGTAACAGGCCCAATGGTATCTAAGGGATATATAGATAAGAAACAAAATATTGGAAAATTTAAATTCGGAGTTAATTTAAATACCTTTTTTACAGGAGATTCTGTTTTCAAAAAAAATGGCGTTTATATTTGTAAAGGAAGAAAAGATAATATGATTAAAAAACATGGTTACAGAATTGAATTGTCAGAAATTGAGTCAATTTTGAGAAAAATTAAATTTGTTAATCAGGGAATAGTTTTTGAAAATAAAAATAAAAATTATAATAATTATATCACAGCAGTAATATCACTTAGAACTAAAACTAAAGAAGAAAATCTAAGAAATGAATTATTAAAATTATTACCACAGTATATGATTCCAAAAAAAATAATTATCATCAAATCATTACCTATTAATAATAATGGAAAAATTGATAGAAAAAAAATTATTGATATATATTCAGAAAAATAAATATAGATATCAAATTAAAGAAGTGTTGATTCATTTGGTTGCGGGGGACGGATTTGAACCGCCGACCTTCAGGTTATGAGCCTGACGAGCTACCAGACTGCTCCACCCCGCGGTATACTTAAATTCTATTCTTAAGTTTATTTAACTTTTTTACTCTTTTAATATTTTCTTGAAGAATTCTTTTTTTCTTTTCAGAGGGTTTTTCGTAAGTGTTTTTTAGTTTTATCACCTTAAAAAAACCATCTCTCTGGAGTTTTCTTTTTAAAACTCTTAAAGCTTGTTCAATATTATTATCTTTTACTTCTATTTTAATAACCACCTCCTAAAAGAGAGCTTAAATATCACTTTTATAATTTTATGTCTATTCATTTTATTAATAATCTAAAATTTATTGGCTTTGTTTTAATTTCTCTTTTTGTTTTTTCTCTCTTTTAATCCTTCTCTCTGCTTTTTCTATAGCTTCAATAAGTTCTTTTTGAGTAAAAAGATTTAAAGCCACAGGATCTTTTGGATTTAGATTGTTATAATTCCAATAACTTTTATTTCTAATTGATGTAACTGAATTTTTAGTAATACCAACAAGTTTTGCAATTTGAGAGTCTTTCAAAATATTATGTTGTCGAAGAAGCCATAAAGCCGAGTCCGGTTTATCTTGTCTTTTTGATAAAGGAATATATTTCTTTATTTTTTTCTCTGAATTAGAAATTTCTATATCAGTACTTTTAATTTCTAAAGGTCTATTTTCATCTTTTGATGAAAGATCAATTTCTTCTCTAGATAATTGTCCAGAGATTATGGGGTTATAGGCCTTTATACCTTTTGCAACTTCTCCATCAGCTATACCTTGAATTTCGACTTCATGAAGTTTGCAAAAGTCTGCTATTTGTTTGAAAGTTAAAGTGGTATTTTCAACGAGCCATACAGCAGTTGCCATTGGCATTAAGGGTGCATTAGACATTTAACCTTTTTTTTCTGATTTGAAATTTTGAAATTTTTTATTAAATTTGCTTATTCTTCCTTTATCCATAAATTTTTGTTTTCCACCTGTCCAAGCTGAATGAGATTTAGGGTCAATTTCCAATTTTAATATCTCTCCTTCTTTACCCCAAGTTGATTTTGTTTCAAATTGAGTGCCATCAGTCATTTCAACTTTTATAGTGTGATAGTTTGGATGAATATTTTTTTTCATGTCGAGACTTATAACAAAAGAATTCCTTAAAACAATTAAAAGTTATCGAGTTTTTTAAGTAATTTTGGGTTAATATCGGTGCTTGATGCAATAATTTTTATATTTTTGTTTACTGAAAGATCTATTTCACTAACTATTCCTCCAGCCTCTTTAACTAATATAATTCCAGCTGCAATATCCCATAGATTTAAATTATTTTGAAAATAACCATCATATCTACCTGAAGCTACATAGGCCATATCTAACGCGGCACAACCTGATTTTCTATATGGAAGATCAGGTTCAATTTCAAATTTTCCACCAGTAGCAAATAAACAATCATTTATTTCACTTTTCTTTGAAACTCTAATTCTATGATTGTTAAAAAATGCTCCATTATTTTTTTCAGCATAAAAAATTTCATCTTTAATAGGATCAAAAATAAGTCCTGAAATTATTTCATTATTAGATTTGAGAGCTATTGAAATTGCAAAATGAGGTATACCGTGTAAAAAATTAACAGTTCCATCAATAGGATCAATTATCCAAGTATTGTCTTTATCTTTATTATTTTCAACTCCGCTTTCCTCACTCACTATTGAATAATTTTGTTTAGCTTTTTTTAGTTCTTCAATAATAATTTTTTCAGCTTTGAGATCTGCATTAGTCACAAAATCAGTCGGTCCTTTTTTGGAAACTTGTAATTTTTCTATTTCTCCAAAATC
>VMHT01198644.1_pt1 | contig 13581 bp, 14 predicted proteins | sample 4693611 | NCBI WGS metagenome assembly VMHT01 (sample SAMN12280063, study PRJNA550983) | marine metagenome | isolation source: seawater sampled from same location over 5 years 0.02-0.2 micron viral filtrate | place: USA: collected off the coast of southern California halfway between the port... ... | reverse complement strand
AACCTATGGATTTCCCCTCTTCAGTATCCCAAAGATTTTTTTCAAAAAGCGACGCAGCATATTGAGCGACCAAAAACATGCTCTCTCTGTTGTCTTTGATTTGTTTTTCCTCAGGAGAAACCTCCGTTTCCTCAATTTCTATATTGTACTTTTTTGCCAAATAGCGAATGGCCTCAGGATAAGTAAAGTGTTCATGCTCCATCATGAAAGCGATAACATTACCTCCTTTTCCACTACTAAAATCTTTCCATATTTGCTTAGCGGGAGAAACCATAAAGCTCGGGGTTCTCTCTTGAGTAAAGGGACTCAATCCTTTGTAATTGGCACCAGATTTTTTTAGAGTCACATACTCCCCGATGACCTCCTCCAATCGAGCAGTTTCGTATACTTGGTCAATGGTACTTCTTGAGATCAAATCAAAGGAAATATTTCCATAAAAATAAAATTATATTGCCATTGGGCAAAACCCCTAATATCAAATTCTATTTTTTTGATCTAAATACTTCGCTCAATCACATAATTGACCATCAACTCAAGGGAGTCTCGGTAAGTATTTTTGGGGAAGGTTTTGAGCAATTCAATGGCGCGAAGATGAAAATACTCCATTTTTTCTTGGGCAAATTCAAGCCCGCCAACTTTTTTGATCCTTTTGATGGCCTCACGAACCCTTTTTTTGTCTTTGTTGTGATTTTTAACTGTATTGATCAACCAATTTTTATTGGAACGATCCATTACATTGAGGGCATGGATCATGGGCAATGTCATCTTTTGCTCTTTGATATCGATCCCGGTAGGCTTACCTATTTTTTGCTCTGAATAATCAAATAAATCGTCTTTGATCTGAAAAGCCATCCCCAAAAGTTCGCCAAACTCATGCATTCTGGCAACCTGCTCCTCATCGGCATCGACGGACTTGGCCCCCATAGCACAACAAGCTGCAAGGAGGGTCGCTGTTTTTTGACGGATGATCTTATAATAAATTTCTTCTGTAATGTCAAGGTTTCTGGCTTTTTCAATTTGCAAAAGCTCTCCTTGACTCATTTCCCGAACTGCAATGGAAATGATCTTTAACAGGTCAAAATCTTCATTTTCAATAGAAAGCAACAAGCCTTTGGAGAGTAAATAATCGCCGACCAAAACTGCAATTTTATTTTTCCACAAAGCATTGATAGAGAAGAATCCCCTTCGCTGATTACTATCATCCACCACATCATCGTGCACCAGTGTTGCAGTATGGATCAATTCAATAACCGAAGCCCCTCGGTAGGATCTTTCATTTATTTTACCCTTACCCAACATTTTGGCCACCAGAAAAACAAACATGGGTCGCATTTGTTTCCCTTTTCTATTGACAATAAAATGTGTGATCCGATTGAGTAAAGCGACCTTTGAAGACATGGAGCTCTTGAACTTTTTTTCAAAAAGTTCCATTTCCTCATAAATGGGTTCCTTAATTTGCTCTACAACCTTCATTCTTTTGCAAAGATACCACTAATCATTCAGCAAATATAATCTATAAACGTTCTGCCTTATTGGCCAACTGACCACAGGCTGCATCGATATCTTTCCCTCTTGATCTCCTCACAGTTACGGTAATTCTTTGGGCTTCCAAAGCAATTTGATAAGCCATGATCCTGTCTTTATCTGCTTGTAAGAATTGGTCTTCTCCAATGGGGTTGTATTCTATCAAATTGACTTTGCAGGGGGAGATGTTGCAAAAATCGACCAATGCCCTGATGTCTTCATCATCATCATTGATCCCTTTCCAAACCACATATTCATAAGTGACAATTTTTGCTGTTTTTTCATGCCAATATCTGATAGCGGCGGCGAGATCGTCAAGAGGAAACTTTTCTGCAAAAGGCATCAATTTTGATCTTACCTCCTGCCTGGCACTATGAAGGGAAACGGCTAATTCAAAGCGTACTTGATCGTCGGCCATTTTCATTATCATTTTTGAAATTCCCGAGGTAGAAACTGTGATTCTTGAAGGGGACATACCCAATCCTTCCGACTGTGTAATTTTATCAATGGCGTTGATCAAGTTTTTGTAATTCATCAAAGGTTCTCCCATTCCCATAAATACAATGTTGGAAAGGGGACGGTCAAAATACAAACGGCTCTGCTGGTCCATGGCAACCACTTGGTCATAGATTTCATCAGCATTGAGATTTCGCATTCTTTTGATTGTAGCGGTAGCACAAAATTTACAATCCAAACTACATCCTACCTGTGAGGAAACACATGCAGTGGTTCGGGTTGCAGTGGGAATAAGAACAGATTCAACAACCAAATTGTCGTGGAGTTTTACTGCATTTTTGATGGTTCCATCATTGCTTTTTTGTTGATGGTCTATATCGATATGATTGATCACAAAATGGTTCTCCAACAAAGCTCTGGTTGATTTTGAAAGATTGGTCATCCCTTCAAAATCGTGAATGCCTTTTTGCCACAACCATTGGTAAACCTGATTGCCGCGAAATGCTTGATCCTCATTGTCAGTAAAAAAACGCCTGAGATCTTCGAGTGACAGGGATCGAATATCCCTTTTTGTTTCGGTTTTCATAAACACTATCATTCAAGCTTCCTCTTCATACCACTTCAAATTTAGCTATAAGATGAGCATGGCATCACCGTAAGAGTAAAAGTTATATTTATTCTTGATGGCTTGTTGATAAGCTTCTTTGATAAAATCAACATCGGCAAAAGCAGAGACCATCATCAACAGTGTAGATTTTGGTGTATGAAGGTTGGTGATCATGCAATTGGCAATAGAGAAATCATAGGGGGGGAATATGAATTTATGAGTCCACCCTTGATAAGGGTTAAGGGTACCCATAGAGGATACGGACGATTCCAAACCTCTCATAACAGTAGTTCCCACAGCACAGATCCTCCGTTTGGTACTCAATGCATCGTTGACCAAATCAGAGGCTTCTTGTGTGATGATCAACTCCTCAGAGTCCATTTTGTGTTTTGAGAGATCCTCCACCTCAACGGGACTAAAAGTTCCCAGTCCGACGTGTAAGGTCAATTCTGCCAAATTAACCCCTTTTATTTGAAGTCTTTTGATCAAATGTTTTGAAAAATGAAGCCCTGCGGTAGGAGCTGCAACAGCTCCCTCGTGTTTGGCGTAAATGGTTTGATATCGCTCCTCATCCTCTTTCTCAATGGGCCGGTTAATGTATTTTGGAAGTGGTGTTTGACCCAATTCTTTAAGCTTGGATCGGAATTCACTGTAAGAACCGTCAAAGAGAAATCGAAGCGTCCTACCTCTTGAAGTGGTATTATCGATGACCTCGGCAACCAAACTGTCATCATTTCCAAAATAAAGTTTATTTCCAATTCTAATTTTCCGGGCAGGATCTACCAAAACATCCCACAGTCGTTGTTCCTCGTTGAGTTCTCTTAACAAAAAAACCTCAATTCTGGCTCCGGTTTTCTCCTTATTCCCAAAAAGTCTGGCAGGAAAAACTTTAGTGTTGTTCAATACCATAACATCGCCTTCGTCGAAAAAATTGATTATATCTTTAAAAGTATGATGACTGATGGACTGATCGGCACGGTTGAGAACCATTAACCGGGATTCATCTCTTCCGACAGAGGGTCTTTGAGCTAATAACATATTGGGGAGGTCAAAACTAAAGTCTGATAATTTCATGATTTATTTTTATGCGCTGCAAATATAGCTTCTTAAGGAGGGGGTTGTCAAGTAAAAGGCAATAAAAAAACTAAATGATATTTTGATCAAAGTTTATTTTCCTGAGATCGTCCCAAAAACCGGGATAAGACTTCGATACTACCTCTACATTATTGATATTAATCGGTACTTTTAATCCCAAAGGAGCAAAAGCCATTGCCATTCTGTGATCATTGTAGGTGTCTATGGAAATATTTTTATTGATTTTTGTTGAATTCACAATTTCAAGGCTCCTGTCAGTAATTTTTACCTCGGCTCCCAACTTTTCCAGTTCAATTTTCAGAGCAGTTAAACGATCCGTTTCTTTAATTTTGAGTGTATGCAATCCCGTAAGCTTACAATCAAGGTGGAGTCCAAGACAGGAAACCGCAATGGTTTGAGCTAAATCGGGTGTGTTTTTTAGATTTAACATTATATAATTTGGAAGATTAAAACCTTCAACTTTGGAAAGTGTTATTTTTCCATTTGAATGAGTAGTTTTGACTCCAAATTTTTCATATATCTCAGACAGGGCAGCATCGCCTTGTTTGCTTTTTTCAAAATAATTACTCAAGGTAATTTCACCGCTATCGGCCAGAGCCACAATAGAATAAAAATAGGAGGCAGAGCTCCAGTCAGACTCGACAGTCCAATGGTTAGCATTAATTTTTGAGATGGGTTTTATAATAATTTGATTTCCGTCGAAGGCAGTCTCAAAACCCAATTGATCCATAATACTTTTTGTCATCTTGATGTATGGAACCGAGGTGGTTTCTCCCAACAAATCAATTTTCAATCCATTCTTTAGCTTTGGTGCAATCAGCATCAAGGCCGAAATATACTGACTGCTGATGTTTGCGGCCAGGGCCACCTGATCCATGGTAATTTCTTTACCTCTAATGATCAATGGCGGAAAACCGGGCTCTTTTTCATAGGTAATATCTGCCCCCAAACCATTCAATGCCTCTACTAAAAGTTTTATGGGGCGTTCTTGCATTCTTTCAGATCCTGTTAAAACAATTTCCCGGTCAGGTTGGATGGCAAAATAGGCTGTCAAAAAACGCATGGCTGTACCTGCATGATGAATATCTACAATATTACTTTGATTTCGTAATCCCTTTTGAGTGACTTGAGAATCATCAGAATTGGATAAATTTCGAATATCAATTTGGGGATATAAAGCCTGTAGCACCAACAATCTATTAGATTCACTCTTTGAACCTGTTATGGTAAGCTCGCCATGAACCACTTGACTGGGGTGATGTAATTTCAACTTCATTCTGGCGTTTTATTTCAGCTTTGGATTGTTTTGATGTCGATCATGATCTCTTTGGGATTTGATTTTCATTTTTTGATCAAAAGCCTGTTGTAAATCCACTCCGGTTTGATTGGCCAAACAAAATACAACAAAAATGACATCGGCAAGTTCCTCCCCCAGGTCTTTTGACTTATCACTTTCTTTTTCACTCTGCTCTCCATACCTTCTGGCAATGATTCTAGCGACTTCTCCCACCTCTTCGGTTAGCTGGGCCATATTGGTCAACTCATCAAAATAACGGACACCGTGATCCTTAATCCAGTTATCGACAATTTCTTGTGCTTTTTGCAATTCCATTTGATGGCGAATTTAAAACTTTCCCGGTGGTGATAAAAGTATAAGTCTAAAAATCATAACAAGCCTTTAATTTCGGACAGGTTTTTCACTATCGGACAATGATCATGCTGAGGTTCATTGTGAGAGTTAAAATGAATGGCTTGCATCCCAATATTTAAAGCTCCCAAAATATCTGCCTCAAGACTATCACCAATCATCAAAGAATTTTTGGCAAGGGTATTGGTTTGGTCAAGAGCGTATTCAAAAATGATCGGGTGAGGTTTTTTGTAGCCTACTTTCTCGGCCGTAAAAATATTTTCAAAATAAGTGTAAAGCCCTGAGTTTTTTATTTTGTGATGTTGAACAGCTTCAAAACCATTGGTAATGACATGTAATTGATATTTATATTTAAGACCTTCCAAAAGAGAAATCGTTCCTTTAAAAAGGTTGGAAAAAGTGGAAAGATTTAGGATATATTTATCAGAGATCAAATCAATTTTGGTTGGATCAAAATCAAAATCAATGGCTTGGAAAGTTTTGATCAGTCGTTTACCTCGTAGTTCCTTTTGTGAAATTTTATTTTCCCTGTATAGCTTCCAATATTGATGGTTGATCCCTTCATAGGCCTTTAGAAAATTATTGAGATCAAGATCGATTTTGAGTTCTTCAAAAATCTTCTCAAAGGTCAGGGCTGAGTTTTTTTCAAAATCCCAAAGGGTGTGATCCAAATCAAAAAATACATCGGTGATCTGCTTTTTATCGAGCATGAAATTGAAGATAGTTAATGAATTGATCGCGCCATTTATTTTTTATCACTCCTGAAAGGAATACTGAATTGGAAAAGGAAACTCCGTGAAAGGCAGAACGGGTAGGTAAATTTTTGTAAAGTTCTTCTAATCTTATAAACGCCTTTTGATTAGAAAACTTTCTCAATCCGGACTCGTCTGCTACTACAGGATGAATTTTTAATGAGGTTTGCAGATCGTTGTTCAGATCGTAAAAATAAAAGGGGACTGCCGTGGAGGCTCGATAACCGATTTCCTCTATGTACCCCATACTGTAATCCCTTTGAATTTCTTGTTCCAAAAGATTGAAGTAACCCGAAGAAGCTGACAAAAGACCATAATTAAATCTTACCGAGTCAATGTTTTTGATGATCAATTTTTTGAGTTGATCGCATTCGCGATTTAGGGATTTGGGTTCCTGTTGTGAGGCATAGGAGGCCAAGAGAGAAACCTGATTCAAATCGGCAGTATTTTTTATCAGCTTTCGAAAACTAAAATTGGAGATCGAAACACCTCTGTCGTAAAAAGTATTTTTGGCAAAAAGAAAAAAATACAAGGGTGGATTCCCAAATTCTTTAAATAGTGCCTCCAACTCATCAAAATTGTTGTGGGGATCTTTTTGCAAACCCAATAGAACCAGATACTGTTCAAGAATAGAGAAGAAATCTAACCGCCAAAGTGCGCTCAGGGTATCTGCCAACTTTAACAATAATGATTTTTTTTGATACTGATAAGGGTTGACGACCGAAATGATGGGTTGGAATTTTGGTTTTTTCCAAGAAACATGGGGAAGCTCAGGAAAAAACTCATGTAATTTATCCTTCAAACGCACCGCCCACAAATCGACTAGGGGGATCTCTAAAAAGTTATTTTTTGAAGCCAAACTTTGGTAAGCCAAAAAAGCACCTAATTCATTTTTTACCTGTGGGAGAAATTCCTCATACCTACTTATAAGATAAAAAGAGGCTGCAAAAATATCATAGGGCAATTGAGAGGGTTTTTCCAGTTTGAAAAAAGCAGGAAGACCGGACCAATTAGACATCTCAATGAGGACCTCCTGAATCCCCTGCTGGAACAACAACTCATGAGATGCTATAAAAAACTCCTTTCCAAGGGGTTGGTGGGTATAACTCAATTTGGGTCCAGAATGAGAAACGAACTTCTCAATGGAAGTTGTAAAATCGACAGGAAGCTCGAGAATCCTGATAAAAATTTGCCTGAAAATATAGGTTAACCGAGGTGTTATTTTATGAGAATAAACCAGTATCATTCAGATCAATTTTTCATCTTTAAAGCTAATGTAAAGCTTTTCAGAGACAATAATATGATCTAAAATTAGAATGTCAAAAGTGGCAGCGGCCTTGATGAATTTTTGGGTTATATTTCGATCCTGTAAACTGGGGGTAAGATTTCCTGAAGGATGATTATGTACCAGAATCATGGCCGTTGCCCCCAATTCTAAGGCCTTTTTCAAAGCCAATCGAATATCTACTACAGTTTGGTTAATCCCCCCTTTACTCAAGCATTTTTTTCCAATAATCGGTTCGATTGGTTGAGGTATAAAATCCAAAATTCCTCATGAGGTAATGTAGAGAGAAATGGGGTTAAATACTGAAAGACCAAGGCACTTGAGGTAAATTGTTTCTTTTCTGCGTAAGGAAGGGTTTGTAAACGGGTTGAAAGTTCGAGAACTGCTTTTATTTTTATGGCCTTGGCCAGTCCCACCCCTTTGAATTGTATTAGACCCTGTAATGATATATTCTGTAGATCCATCAGTCCGTTTTTTTGATGATGTAATATAGGTTTCATCAACTCAACAGCACTATCTCCCCGACTTCCACTGCCAATGACAATGGCCAGCAATTCTGCCACAGAAAGAGCATTGGGCCCTTTATTCTTGAGTTTTTCTTTGGACGGTCATAAGGATCCCATTGTTTGATGGTTAAATTTGGGGGCAAATCTGACATGAGCTTAGAATCTACATAAAGATAAAAATTCTTCAAGGAATTTAGTAGTGGGATAGTCTATCTTTCAGTTCCTCCCAATCAAGCCCACCATAATTCCCAGAACTCATCATCAACAAAACTGATTTATGATAATCCAATTCCAAAAGGTGGTTTTTTAATTTTTGAGGCTCTGTAAAAACCATTAAATCCGGGAGATCAAATGCCAGAACAATTTCTTCAGGACTGATAGGAGTTCTGTTTTTTATTTTCAGAGCCTCAGGATCATAAAAAACAATGGGCAGGTCGGCTTTTTCGAGGCTATTGCGATAGTGGACAATAAAGGAGGGATCCAAGCTACTGTAGGTATGCAATTCCAAACAAGCGACAAGCTTAGCGTCAGGAAATTGTTCCTTAACGGCCTGAGTGGTCGCCTTCACTTTACTGGGGGCATGGGCAAAATCCTTAAAAAGACAACTGGTCATTCCGCTAACCACTTGTTCTAAGCGTTTTGACGCCCCTTTAAAACTGCTAATGGCTTGATAAAAATCGTCTTCATCAATTCCTATCAGTTGACAAATCCACTTCGCTCCGGAGAGGTTGGAAAGATTGTGTATTCCAAAAAAACCTAATGGGATCGATCCTTCATCTGTCTCTAAATAAGTTACCCCTTCGGAAATCGAATGATCTAAAATGTTGTAAGGCTCTTTCCTGATGGTGTTTTGAGAATCTGTGACCATTTCTCGCAATGTATCTTCCTGTTCATTATAGACCAAAACCCCGCCCGCTGATATGGAATCAATGAATGTTTCAAATTGACGGTTATAATCAGCTTCTGTTTTAAAAACATTGACATGATCCCATGCAATTCCGCTGATCAATGCGATTTGAGGTTTGTAATGATGGAATTTGGGCCTAAGATCAATAGGGGAAGAAAGGTATTCATCTCCTTCGAGAATGATAAATTCGTTATTTTCAGACAAATAGACTGAATTGTCAAAGCCATCCAGTTTGGCGCCGATCATATAGTCCACTGGTTTTTGATGATAATTCAATACGTGTAAAACCATAGCAGTAATGGTAGTTTTGCCATGGCTTCCGGCAATCACAACCCTGGTTTTTTTCCGGGCATAGTGGGCAATAAATTCGGGGTAGGAAAAAAGTGGCACTCCCATTTTTTGTGCGGCCAAGAGTTCAGGGTTATTTTTTTTGGCATGCATTCCCACAATGACTGCATCGAGATTTTTGTGTACTTTATCGGGATACCAACCCATTTGATCAGGAGAGATTTCAGCTTTCTGCAACTGGGTCAAAGAAGGGTCAAAAATCGCATCGTCACTTCCGGTGACCCCATGGCCGTTTTTTTTCAGTGCAATGGCCAAACTGTGCATGGCACTGCCTCCTATGGCTATAAAATGGTATTTACTCAAGCTTTACCGTATTTAGAAATTCCAGACTTTCTTTAAAATCAGGCTTTATCTTCAGGGCTTTTCGCAGAGAAGCTTCTGCTTCTTTGGCCTGCCCCTTGTAAAGGTAAATTTTTGACTGATAATAATAGGTCCATTCCAATGGATAATTGTCTTTAAATCCAAAATCTTTCTGATAATGATCCAACAAAAGCATCCCCAAATCTGGTTCTATTTGGTATTCGGCTGCCGCCCTGCCCAACTCAAAAATCAAATTTCTTCCCAATTTTATCTCCCATTGATCCGAATCTGAGAATTTCTCTTTCAGGTATTGAAATACCTCAGCAATTTTTGACTTTGAAGCCTTAAAATTATTTTTTATTTCAAAAATATAGGCCTGCATCATCCCCCCTTCAACAGGATCAATATCGGTCAACTCATTGGCTTTTTTTTCTGCAAAATCAATGCTACCTCCAAAAAGTGGGGGAATTTCGGCATACAACTGGATTAATAAATTCAAAAAAATCACTTCTTGAGGTTGTAACTCATGGGCTTGAAGGACTGACTTTCTCGCTTTTGTGATGTATGGAACCGAGAAAAATCGAGAAACTTCCAATGATTTTCGAGCTGCCGCAACTCCCAGTTTAAAACGATTTTCGCCCTTTGGCGAGTCATCCAAAAGTCTTTCATAATAGTCGATAGTAGTATCCCAATCCTGATGATCATAGGCCCATTCGGCAATAGATTTGATAATGGCTTGGGATTCCCGATCCGGGTGGCTTTTTAAAAGTTTTAATTCTTTTAAATAATTGGAATCATTTTCGTAATCATAGGAAACAAATGGTGTTTTTAGTTGAGAAAAGATCAACCAAGGAAAAACGAAAAGAAGCATTGTCCCTTTTATTTTAGACATTTGGAGTGTTTAGTATTTTCCAAAACATATCTTTAAGGAGAATTAACCCGGATTGATCCACTGCTGAGATCATACAATGGGGAATTTCACCAAAGTTTTTTTTCATCTCCTCAGCATATTCAGCTTTGAGCTCGTCGTCTAACAAGTCACACTTGGAGAGTGCCACGATATAGTCTTTATTCATCAATTCGGGATTGTAGGTTTTAAGTTCTTTAAATAAAATATCAAAGGATTTTTTAACATCAGGGGTATCGGCAGGGACCATAAAAAGCAAAACAGCATTGCGTTCAATATGACGAAGGAAATAGTGTCCCAAGCCTTTTCCCTCTGCCGCTCCCTCTATGATTCCGGGTATGTCAGCCATCACAAAAGATTGAAAGTCACGATAAGGGACAATACCCAAATTGGGTTTTAGGGTCGTAAACTCATAATCAGCAATTTTGGGCTTGGCTGCTGTCAAAGCTGCCAACAGGGTAGATTTTCCCGCATTGGGAAAACCCACAAGGCCGACATCCGCCAGTACTTTAAGCTCAAGTGTAATTTGTAATTCTTGTCCGGGAATACCCGGTTGAGCATATCTTGGCGATTGATTGGTCGAAGATTTGAAATTCCAATTGCCCAATCCTCCTTTTCCCCCTTCCAGCAAAATGAATTCTTGTTTCGGTTCCACGATCTCAAAAAGAACAGCTTCATTCTCCGAATTTTTGACCACAGTCCCCAAAGGTACTTCTATATAAACATCTTTTCCTTGCGCCCCACTGCTTCTGTTCTTACTGCCGTCTCCACCATGACCCGCCATAAAATGTCTTTGGAATTTAAAAGAGTAAAGGGTCCACAAGTTGGGATTGGCTCGAATGATGATATGGCCCCCTCTGCCCCCGTCCCCTCCATCGGGCCCGCCTTTGGTAATGTATTTTTCGCGGTGCAGGTGGACAGAACCTTTCCCCCCGTTTCCTGATTTAAGGTTGAGTTTTACGTAGTCGACAAAATTTGCTTCGGTCATTCCTTAGAGCAAGCCATCAATCAGCACAGTCAGTCTTTGCGTAATTTCGTCAATACTGCCAATACCGTCAACACTATGGAATTTTCCTTGTGCAGTGTAAAAATCCCTTAGCGGAGCGGTTTTATTGTTGTATTCTTCGAATCGATTTCTGATTTTTTCTTCATCCTGATCGTCGGCCCTACCACTGGTTTTGCCCCTGTTGATCAAGCGATCGACCAAGATATCATCATCGGCCTCCAGCGCCAAAGTAGCACTGATTGGCATGGATCTTTCACTCAAAAAATCATCCAGTGCCTCGGCTTGTTTTGTTGTTCTGGGAAAACCATCAAAAATGAATCCTTTTGCCTCAGGATGGTTTTCAACTGTCTCTTTGAGCATGTCGATGGTGACTTGATCCGGAACCAAATCGCCTTTATCCATGTAGGATCGTGCCAATGTTCCCAATGCTGTTTTGTTGGAAATATGGTGTCTAAACAAATCTCCGGTAGAAATGTGAAACAATTGGTATTTGGATTTTAAAAATGCTGCCTGAGTTCCTTTTCCTGCTCCGGGTTTTCCAAAGAGTACTATATTGATCATTAAAAATTGTTTTAGCAAAGATATCCAAATTGTATTGTTTTTTTCAAAGCAAAAAACTTATGTGTATTTTTGTGAAAACTTCGCAATGGAATTTTTTTCAACTTCAAAAACTCTTGGTATTCTAGGGGGAGGTCAATTGGGTAAAATGTTGCTCTATACCACCCGAAAATGGGACATCAACACCGGTGTTTTGGATCCCAGCGAAGATGCCCCGGCAAGACTTGCCTGCGACCATTTTACCAAAGGAGATTTAACGGATTTTCAGGCGGTGTATGATTTTGGGAAAAAAGTCGATGTGTTGACCATTGAGATTGAAAAGATAAATGTCAAAGCGCTTGAAAAATTAGAACAGGAAGGGGTAAAGGTTTATCCACAACCCCACGTACTGAAAACCATTCAGAACAAATGCCTGCAAAAAAAATTTTACAAGAAGCACGACATTCCTACTGCCTCCTTTGAGGAATTCGAAACCCTCGATCAAGTTAAAGAGGCGATCATCAAGGGGGATTTGTCTTTCCCGTTTGTTTGGAAATCGGCCGAGATGGGCTATGATGGTTATGGGGTATCTATTGTTCATTCCAACAAAGAAATCGAAAGCCTGAACGGTGGTCCATGCCTTATTGAGGAATTGGTTCCTTTCGAAAAAGAATTGTCCGTTATTGTATGTCGTCGTCCACAGGGAGAAACCGTTCATTATCCGGTGGTAGAATCAGAGTTTCACCCCACGGCCAACCAAGTGGAGTATGTATTGTGTCCGGCCAGAATTTCGGAGCAAGCAGCAAAAAAAGCCATTGCAGTTGCCCTAAAAACAGCAGCGGCATTTGGTCAAATAGGCCTTTTGGCGGTAGAGCTTTTTTTGACCCCCGAGGGGGATGTCTTGGTTAATGAGGTGGCTCCTCGCCCCCACAACAGCGGACACTTTAGCATTGAGGCCTCCTACACCTGTCAGTTCGAACAACACATTCGAGCAGTGTTGGATTTACCATTGGGAAAAACGACCAGTAAGGCCTCGGCTGTGATGGTCAATCTTGTGGGCAAACAAGGGCATATCGGACCGGTGGTTTATAAAAATATCGACCAAGTTCTGGCCATTGAAGGGGTAATTCCCCATATTTACGGTAAAAAGAAAACACGTCCTTTTCGAAAAATGGGACATGTCACCATCATACACCCCAAAATCGATACCGCCAGAAAAATGGCGGAACAAGTAAAAGAAACTTTATCAGTAATCAGCAAATAATATGGCTAAAGTTGGAATAATCATGGGCAGCGAATCGGATTTGCCGGTCATGCAAGAAGCAATAGACATCCTCAAGGAGTTTGAGATCGAAACTGAGGTAGACATAGTCTCGGCCCACCGTACGCCCGAGAAAATGATGGACTATGGAAATCAAGCCCACCAAAGAGGCCTTAAAGCAATCATAGCGGGAGCGGGAGGTGCAGCTCACCTGCCGGGAATGATCGCCGCAGTGTCCCCCCTTCCTGTTATAGGGGTACCCGTAAAATCCAGTAACTCTATCGATGGCTGGGATTCTGTTTTGTCTATCCTCCAAATGCCGGGAGGCGTTCCCGTAGCAACCGTAGCCCTTAACGGTGCCAAAAATGCCGGTATATTGGCCGCGCAAATTGTAGCAATCTCTGATCCCGCCTTGCTCGATAAAGTAGCTCAATACAAAGAG
>VMHT01172014.1_pt1 | contig 13581 bp, 10 predicted proteins | sample 4693611 | NCBI WGS metagenome assembly VMHT01 (sample SAMN12280063, study PRJNA550983) | marine metagenome | isolation source: seawater sampled from same location over 5 years 0.02-0.2 micron viral filtrate | place: USA: collected off the coast of southern California halfway between the port... ... | reverse complement strand
ATATGGACAGATACATCCATGCATTCATTGCAGTTTGTAGGTCCACCTTTTATATTTGGTCTTAACCAAATTGCAGCTAACTGTGGAGCGGTGTCCGCGCATTGTGCAGTTGATGTTAATGGTACTACGTTTTGGATGAGCCAACAGGCTTTCTATATGTTTGATGGTGCTGTTAAAAAATTACCATGTACAGTGCAAGATTATGTGTTTGATGATTTCAGTATTACACAACAACAATTAGTATATGTTGGATTAAACACAGACTTTAACGAAATAACATGGTTTTATGCTAGTGAACAATCTAATTTTATTGATCGTTCTGTTACATTTAATTATTTAGAAAACCTTTGGTATACAAATTCATTAGCTAGAACCACATGGCTAGATAGAGGTGTGTATCAAGTGCCTTATGCTACAGAATATGAACCTACAACTTTAGGTACAGTGCCAACTGTTCTTGGTTTAACAGACGGCGCATCTCTTATTTATTCTCATGAAGATGGCGACAACAATGATGTTAGTGCTATTGAGTGTTTTTTACAATCAGGTGACTTTGATATACAAGATGGAGAAGATATGTTGTCTATTAGTCGATTTATACCTGACTTTAAAGAACAAAAAGGCAGTGCGGATGTATTGTTAAGTTTTAAAGATTATTCACAAAGTACAAGTACAACATCGTTGTCTGCAACACTAGCTTCTACTTCACCAACAGGTTCTATTATATCATTAAAAGACTCAAATGAATTTCCAACATCAGGAACTGTGTTAATTGGTACAGAATTAATTACATATACAGACAATAACACAACAACAAACGAATTAGGTGGTACTATAACTAGAGGCACAAATGGAACGTCAGCCGTTAGTCATGCTAGTAACAGAAAAGTTACTAATTATTCTAACGTCAGAATCAATGCATCTACTGTAACACCTACAACTACAAAAATTGACACACGTGGTCGTGGTCGACAAGCCAATATGGTGATATCTAGTAGTGCTGTTAATGATAAATGGAGATTTGGTACATTGAGATTAGATGTAAAACCAGATGGAGGTCGATAATGGCTAAGATAATAGTAGGTAGATTACCACAAGCAACAACGGAATACGAGCGATCGCAGTTTGACACATTGATTCGTGAGCTAGAACAAATTGTAACACAATTAAATTTTAGTTATGAACAGCAAACAAAAGATGAAACACTAGCAAGGAGTTGGTACATTGGCTGATACATTTTTATTAAAACCTGTTGACTTAACAACAACAAACGCAACCACAATATATACTGTGCCGACAACAGACGACACGACTGTGCCCGCTACAGAATCAACTACAGCTATTATAAAATCAATACGCGTGGCCAACGACTCGGGGAGCGATGATACTGTAACGTTGACCGTGACTAGAGGTTCTGCTGTATTTGCTGTTGAAACAGTAAAAGCAGTTGCAGCTAACACAGCTATAGAAGTATTGACTGTGCCGTTAGTAGCTAACGAAGGCGACATAATAAAAGCTACAGCAGCAACAGCTAACAGACTACATGTACTATTATCAGTATTAGAGATTACATAATGAAGTTGATTAAAGAGGGTAAGCCTATATCATATACAACTATAAATGGTCAAGAAATACCTGTAATACAACCTGAAGTTTATCAGAGAATTTATTGCAAAAATTGCGAGAATGAGGTAGATTCAGAGGAACAAGCAATCGGTAACTGTTCGGGCTGCAATAGCCCTTGGTCCGAGGTCCTTGTTAAAGACATAACGGTACGTGTTTTAGAAATGCCGCCAATAGGAGCTGAGTCGGGAGACTAAGCTAACAAGTTTAACCACCTTGCGTAAAATATGGATGACATAAATGACATACTAGACGTTATCGATTTGTACAAAGATGACTATCCGATATGGCAGAACAATAAAGTCAAAGAAATATTTTACCACATATACCCATCATTAATGTTAGGACAATGTAAAGTCCACAAAGACGAAGATGGTTTATATGGTTATAGAAACTGGGCATTCTTAAGTAAAGAGGCCGAGCAAAGATTTTTAGAAACTAGAGAGATTGGTTTCAATGATTGGCAAAGTGGAGAAAATCTATGGGTCATTGATTCTATCTTTAAAAGGAAACATAACGAGGCTATGCTATACTACAGAACTTTCTTCACACACTTATTAGGCATTGGTAAACCAGTCCAATGGTTGAGGTTAGCACCTAACGGTTTAATACGTAGTCACGTCAAGCTTACAACTAGAGAGTATCATCTGTAATGGGTTCATTAAAAAAAGCAGTAAAGAAAATAGCTAAGCCAGAAATACTTCTGCCTATCGCTTTGATGGCAGCGACTGGTGGGCTAGGTGGTATCGCTGGAGCAGGTAAAGCAAAATTATTAGGAACAGCAGCTAAAGGAGCATCTGCAGCAGCAGCTCCTGGTAGTTTAATGGGTTCTGGTATGATGGCGCAAGCAATGGGTGGAGGAGCCGCCGCCGCAACTAAAGGTTTACTTGGAGCAGGTGGTAAACTTGCGCTAGGTAAGGGCACTTTAGGTAAAGGTATAATGTATGGTTTAAAAAACCCTCTTACTAAAAAAGGTCTAGCTACTTATGGAACAGGAGCAGGACTACTTGGTTTGATGATGGGCAAAGATAAAACAGAAGCACAAAAGAATTTAAATACTGATCCACAAGCTGTCTATGACATGGGACGTTTGATGAATAAACAAATGGGCGGTGCATATACAGACGAAGAATTAAACACTTACATGGCGCCATTACTATCACAGTATGGTGGTAAGTATCAGATAGCTGATAAAGCACCTGAAAGAAAAAGAAGAATGATGTTCCCAGGATTAAATTATTCTGGACTGACTAGATATGCTGCTGATGGTGGAGCAATCGTTGGTGACGATGAGTTGTCACAACAATTGTACGAAGAAATGCAACGAGAACAAGAAATAGAAGAAGCATTGTTTAGATTAAAAATGGGACAATCAATGTCTGACGAACCAATTATAATGGGTCCAGAAACATATAATACTGGTAGAGCTAACGGTGGTCGTATAGGTTATTCAAAAGGAAAATTAGTAGGAAAAGGACTTGGTGCATTAATAAACGCTATTAAAGAAGCAGCAGAAGCAGCAACTGATAAAGCAGTACGAGCAAAAAGTCCGATTGGTAGAAAAGGTTTTAGTTCTGGACGTCCTGGAAGGGGCTATGATATGAGCGATGACGTTTTAAAAGAAGTTGATGAAATACCTAGTGAGCAAGATGATATTATTAGACAAATGATAGAGCTAGGTGAAATGGATTCATTTGCTTATGGTGGCAGCGTTCCACAAACAGAATCTATACCACAAGGTATGCAGTTAGATGGTCGCGGTGGCGGCTTTATACCTATGGGCGCACAAGAAAAACATGATGATGTGCCAGCAATGCTAGCAAAGAATGAATTTGTAATGACATCTGATGCAGTTAAAGCAGCAGGTGGCGGTAGCGTAAACAAAGGCGCACAAGCAATGTACGATTTAATGCACAGTTTGGAGTCTAAAGTATAATGGGATCTAGTAAACCAGCACCACAACAGCAACAAGGCACACAAACCACTCAACAGTTATCATCACCATCGATTGAAGCTGGTCTAGCTTTATACATGCCACAACTTATGGGGATGTTGTCAGGTAACATTGACACAGATTCTTTTGCACCAAAAGTTGCAGGACAAAATCAATTACAACAAGCAGCTATTACATCTGCTTTAAAGGGTCAAGGATATAACTATGACCCAGCGACAGGCGCGGTCACCGGATCGGGGATCGGGGCTTACCAACCATTTTTAGATGCAGCGGGACAAGCTGCAGGACAAATTCAAGGTGCTGGAGCAGGCGCACTTAATCAAGCACAAGGTGCTTTAGATCAAGCGCAAGGCTTAACGCAAGGATTGTACGCAAGTAAAGCGGCTTCACCATTTATGACTAAGGCTGGCACTGCAGCAGACGCTGCACAAGCTGCAGCAGCTGCTGGCCAAGGCGCGGGTGATCAATACTTACAAGCAGCGCAAGGATATACTGGACCACAGGCTTACCAACAATTTATGTCACCATACCAGCAAGAAGTTATCGATGCTACAATGGCTGATTACCAACAACAACTCGGTCAACAGCAAGCACAATTTGGATCAAGTGCAGGATCAGCATTTGGTGGTAGTCGTGCAGCGGTAGCACAAGCAGAACTTGCAGGTCAAGGCGTACGAGGCATGGCAGGAACATTAGCTGGATTAAGACAACAAGGTTTTGGACAAGCAAATCAATTAGCTAATCAAGCTTACCAACAACAAATGGGTATGGGCTCTCAAGCTATGCAGCAAGCAGCACAGAATCAACAGATGTATGGCACTGCAGCACAGTTACAGTCAGGACTAGGACAACAAGCATTAGGAATAGCACAAGCTGATATTGGTAACTTGATGCAACAAGCTCAAGGACAACAACAATTAGCACAATCACAAATGTCACCATACCAACAAGCATTACAAGCAAACATGTCAATGGCACAGGCTATACCACAGTTCCAAGCTCAACAGTTTGGTATCTTAAGCAGCTTCGGTGACCAACAACAGAAATACCAACAAGCTGGATTAGATGCGATTGCACAAAGAAATAAACTTGCGCAGTATGCACCATACGAACAAATGGGATTTGTAGGATCACAGCTTGCAGCACTGATGGGTGGATACCCAGGAGGTACAACAATAGGATCAACAACGGCGGCAGGACCAACAGGCATGCAATCAGCAATAGGAGGAGTTGGAGCAGCTACGGGTATTTTACAAAACCTAGGTGGTATATTTGGATGGGGGTCAGCAGGAGCATAATGGGATCATCAAAATCAGGAAGTTTAGATAAATTTGCATCGTTTAGTCCGGCAGCGGCACTAGCATCTGGTAAAGTTAAATTACCAGAAACTGGTCTTATTGGTATGATGCAGGCTGATGCAGAAACTGATAAAGTTATGCAAGAAAATAATCTTGCTAATCAAATAGCATATCAAAATCAACAAGACGAAGAACAACAATATATGCAAATGATGCAACAACAAATGATGCCAGGCATGAACATGGGTGGTCAAGTAGACAGTATGAAATTTTTAAAACAACACTTACCTTATCAAGACGGTGGCCACGTAGCACTAAGAAGAAAAATGTTTAAGATGGGTGGCGATGTCAACACGCACGGTGTAGGTATTACATCTGGACTATCTTACAATCAAGGTGGACCGGTTGTACAACCAGGACCCGATGGACAATTGAGACAGCATGCAGTTATTGGTGGTAGTATTAAAGCACTAATAGCAGCTGCAAAAGCAGGCAAAGGAAAAAGAACAAAATCTATACTAGATTATTTAAAAGGCACAGGAACAGGTAAAGCTGGAGAAACTATAGTTGAAAAAGGAATAGGAAAAGCTGGTCCATTTGTAACAAGAAGATCAGGACCTAGAGCTTTTACTAAAATGGACAGACTTGGACAAGCAGGTAGAGGTTTAGACCTAGCAACAACAGGTGCTGGAATACTTGGTATACCTGGTGCAGCTTCTGCTTTGCTTGGTGAACGCGATGGTTATGCAGACCCTAGATCAGAAGCAAAAGGAACTGGTCTTGAAAGAGTTGTTAGAGGTCTTAGAATGGGAACTGAAAAAGCATTAGATTACTCGGTTCCTGGTTTTGGATATGACATACTAAGTTATTTAGGCAAAGACCCTGACGCAGAAGGTCCTGTTTATGATAACCTTAGTGATTATTTAGCAAGAGATCCTTCTGGAACAAATTTACCTGAAGGCTCTGGAGAAAATATTGGTGTTGACCCAGAATCTTTTGGTGAAGCAGCGGACCAAATTGGCAAAGACGCGATGGAAGAACGTATACAAAAATACGCGTCGTATTTGTCAGGTGAAGAAGAAGAACCTGATACAATGTTAGGTAAATTCTTTGCAGCTGAAGGACTAGGCGACGCATTAGTTGCTGGTGGTTCATCGTTGATGGAAGGTGAAGGTTATGGCGCAGCAGCTAGAGCATTCAACGAACCATTGTCTGCAGCAAGAAGAGGAGAGACAGCAGAAGAACGTGCGAATAGAGCAGCAGCAGCAAATCTAGTTCTTAGTGAAGACATGCAAATAGCTGCAGAAGATAGAGCATTAGCAAATGAGTTACTAGCAACAGGTGATTTTACTACAGCAGAACAAGCTGAGTTATATAAACTAGCACAACGTGCTGGTGTCAGACAGTTAGTACCTGAAGATGATGATGGCGAAATAGATGCTGATAAATTATTAGCAACTGCAGGTGTGTACGCAGACCCTAAAGGATTGAACCCTCAAGGCACGTTGCTTGTAGCAGTAAACAGTGAGGGTAGTGTCGAGTACACTAACGATCCGCAGGCGGCAAAAGAATTCGCCGCGAGTTAGGGGCGATATGACAGCACTATTAAAAATATTTAAACTTTTACCAAAAGCTGAACAACCTTCGCGGTTTGGTTTTAATAACAACGATATTTTAAAATATATAAAATTATCAAATAAAAATATTGATCAAGAAACCATAGCTACTAAATTAGATAAATCTAGAAGCTCTGTTAGCATGATGGAAAAAACTTTACGTTTACGTAGAGTTGCTGTTAACAGAGCTATAAATTCCGGTAAAATTAAATATACAAATAATAAAATTTTTACAGAAAATTATTCTCCTTATGACCAAGTTAAAGCTAAAAGAGGACTATTACAAAATTCTGTAAACAAAGCTGCAAAAAAATTTAATCCTGATAAGCCTGAAACTTGGCGTGGTATTATGGATATTGATCAATCGAAAGGCAAAATTAGTTTTATCTTGCCTGATAATAAAGAAGTAAATAACTTTATTAAACTTAATTTTAAAAAAATAAGATCAACAAGATATAAAGGATTTGGTAATAAACAAAGAAGTTATGAAGAAAGTCAAGATTATTTTTTAAAACAAGTTGGAATTAGACCAGATAGATCAGGTCTTAAAGGAGCTATAGATGATCTAAAAAAGAAATGGAAAAGTATATCTGATTATGAATCAACACTGAAAGGTAAAAAACCTTTTGCTTTAAAAGTTAGAGGTGATTTAGAAAATTTGTTTTTTAAAGATAATAAAGAATTTGTTTTCTTTCCCATATCAAAACATAGACCAAAAGCTGTTCAAGAAAAAGGTTTAATAAGTGCTAGAGAGTACTATGGAAGACTTGACGATCAAAAAAGAGGTTTTAATAAAGCAATGGGTTTTGCAGACGATGATCCTAATGCTTTAGAGTTTGAACATATTGATTCAATTATGGATGTTTACAAAAGAAGTGGCAATATAACCTCCCCAGAAGTAGCAGAAAAAGCAATGAACATTAGAAATATTCAATTTGTTAGAAAACAAGCTAACAGAGATAAGTCTGTATTGTTTGAAGGTAATACAAAAGATAGTTTTAAAACTATGGCAGAAGAAGCTAGACAGTTAGAAGCCACAGGTCAGTCTGAAAAATTAAATTTGTTAAACGCAAAAATACAAAAAAAAGTAGATGAGTTTGTCGAAGCTAGACGATTAGATGCAGAAGATGGTTACCCTATGTTTTATGATTTTACTAAAAATGATTGGCTTCCTGAAGCTGCTCAGATTAAAAGTAATTATCTAAAAAATCCAGTAAAAGGTGATGATCAATTTCGTGATTTAATTAAATCAAAAAACTTAACTCCTTTTTTCAAACAAGGTGGCCGAGTCGGCATGGACGAAGGTGGTATGACTTTTGATGAGATGATACAAGATAACATGGAGAACCATGGTATGGAACTAAAAGATGCTATCGAGTTTACTGTTAAAGAAATGTATGGAGACAAAGCAATATATGGGCAAGGTGGTCGCGTAGGTATGAACGAAGGCGGACGTGTCAAGCTTGCAGTTGGTGGATTGTCAGACAAAAGAAAAAGATCACTAGAATCGTTAACTAAAAATAAAGTTGGCACATTAGAGTCTATGCTTGCAGGTGTAGGTTCAGGTTTAATTGACATACCAAAAGGTGCATTCACACTAGGTGCTGCACTATTAGATTTAGGTCTTGGTACGAGCAACGCAGCAAAAGTAGAAAGATACTTTGATGACTTAACAGGTCTAGACGAAAAAGCAGAAGCAACATTTATGGGTAACTTAACTAAGATCATGGTTAACCTTGGTGTGCCTGGTGGTATTGCTGCTAAGAAAGGTGCTGAGCTTACAACAAAAGCATTGCTAGCAAAAAAGAATGGTAACTATTTCAAACTAACAGACCCTAGACTACAAGAAAAATTTAAAACATCACTAAATGCAAAAGGTAGATTGTTTGCGACACTTGGTGCAGCAGGAGCCGCCGGTGTAGCTGATGCTGTTTTTGTAGGTGATCCAGAACACGTTGGTACAATCGGTGATTTATTTGGTGGACCAACACAACTATTAGAAAATGATGAGAACAGCGCAGCGCGTGAAGTTATCAATCGTTTAAAGTTCGGTGCTGACACATCACTATTAATGGGTGTTGTCGGTGGATCAGGTTCCGCGATCAAGTCAATAGTTAGAAGACGTAACGAATTAGAATCAAACAACGATGCAATCGACAAGTTTCTTGGTGCGTTCAGGCCACGTGGTATGACATCACAAGAGTTTTTTGATTTACAAAGAAAGAACATTGGAGCGCGGGCCGGGGATATTAACTATGCGTCTCAAATATCACGTAGTTTAGATAAACACATTGATGCCATATTTCCATACGCAAAAAATATATTTAACAAAGAAGGCAACAAAGGTCGTCGTGAGTTTATGGCAAAGTTAAACGACACATTGTTGTCAGGTGGTATAGATTTTGACGATGCAACAAAGCAAGTTAGATTTGGTGAAATGAATGCAAAAAAAGTAGAAGAGATAACATCTATGATGAAAGCTAAAGGTGGTAAACCAGAAGATATACAAGGAGTGCTTGATGCGTTCGGTGATATACGTGGTGGATGGGGTCACATGTTTACACGTCTTGGTGGTGCTATGGATAAAGATGCTTTTACTGAGTTTTCGTCTGTGTTTGGAAATAAGTTTAAAGATTATCTTGGTGCAACATACGATGTGTTTAGAAACAAATCACTTATACCTTTGTTTAATTACAAGCCATCAGCAGAAGCTGTAGAAAAAACTGTTAAAGTATTTAGAGAAGCAGCAGAAGCAAAGGGCACACCGATTACAAAAGAAGAAGCAGAATATTACGTGAGTAAAGTTATTGATTCTGCTAGACCTGCAAGAACAATTGCAACTAAAGCAGATGAAACGTCAGGTGTTTATTTTAACGTACCTGATTTTTTTGTTAACAATTCTACAATAGCTGACATAGAAAAAATTGGTGTAGGTAGAACAACTGTACCGTTAGATGCATTAACTGATTCCGTTAAACCTGTGTTTGATGAAGTACTAGGTAAGATACAAGATCCGATGCAAACTATCTTAACAGGAACAAACAAATTATCTTTAGTGTCAAGACGTAATGAGTTTTTTCAAACATTAAAAAATGAAAACGCTACTGTTGCAGCAGCACGTAAAGCTTTTCAAGAAGATCCTGAGAATGCAGGTAAAATTTTACCGCCTGAGCTTCGCGGTTTTTTTAGAGAAACAGAACTAGAGGCAATGAATGAGCTAGGTAAAAATGTAAAACAAATTAAAATAGATGAGAGTCGTTCTATTGAAGCAGGTATTACAAATCCATTACATGACTTATATGCAGAGAAAGGTGTAGCAGAAGCTATTGAAGAGGCTGGTATGTTAGCAAGAGATAATGGCACGTTAAAACAACTGTATGATAATTTTGTATTGTATCCAAAAGCAACATCACAAATGGCAAAAACAATTTTAAGTCCTATCACACACGCACGTAACTTTATATCTGCAGGTGCATTTGCTACAGCAAATGGTTTAATACCAGGACTAACTGTTAGTATTGATGACAGTAGAACAGCATTTAAAGAAGCGTTTGGTATGCTACAAACAAATATACCTGGCACACGTCAAGCAAACGACAGATACCGTGATTTATTAAGACTAGGTGTTGTGAACAGTGGTGTTAAGCTAGGAGACTTACAGAAACTATTAAACGATGTAAACTTTGGTGAGTCTTTTACTGGAACACAACAATTAAAAGATCAAATGCGTAAACTGTCTAAGGTTAAAAAATGGACAGAAGATATGTACACAGCAGAAGATGACTTCTGGAAAATATCATCGTTTGCCATGGAGCGTGGGCGTCTTAAAAAAGTGTACGACAAATACAGTATGAAATACACAGATGATTTATTAGACAATGAAGCTGCTGAGATTGTTCGTAACAATATACCTAACTATGACATGGTTAGTAGCTTTGTTAAAAGTTTAAGACAGTTACCGTTTGGTAACTTCGTATCGTTCCCTGCAGAAATATACAGAACTAGTTTTAATATTATGGGTCGTATTATGAAAGAATTTAATACACCACACACACTTGATGATGGACGTACGGTCTATCCGTTTAGATCAATAGCTATGAAACGAGCTCTTGGTTTTGGTACAACTGTTGTAGGTGTACCATATGCAACGGTAGAGGGTATGAAAGCAATATACAATGTAACAGAAGATGAGATGCAAGCACTTAGACGTTTCGTACCTGAGTGGTCTAAGAACTCTACACTTGTACCGGTGCGTGGTGATGACGGAGATTTAAAATATATAGACTTCTCTCATGCTAATGCATACGACGCAATGATTAGACCGTGGACAACAATGTTTAATGGTTTGCAAAAAGGTATTGCAGAAGACGATATTAAAAAAGAATTACTTACATCTATGATTGATGCAACAAAAGAAACTGCATCACCATTTGTTAGTGAATCTATTTGGACATCAGCTATTGCAGACATCTCACCTATCTTAGGTAGAAATGGTAGAACACAATCTGGTCGTAGACTATGGACAGATGAAACACCAATGGGTGACAAGTTCATGGAGTCAATAAAACATTTAGGTGCAACAGTTGTGCCTGGATCGCTGCCCGCGGTTATTAGAATGAAACAGGCGGTAACAGAAGAAGTTGATGAGTATGGTAGAACGTATGAGTTTTTAGATGAAGCACTAGGTGTTGCTGGTTTTAGAGCAGTGCAAGTTGATCCTGTTGCAGCTATGAAATTTAAGATTGCAGATTTTAGAACAGGATTAAATGATGCACGTCGTGAGTTTACAGGACCATTGTTAAAAGGTGGACCAGTTAGCGCAGAACAAATTGTAGATCAATACCTGGTAGCAAACCAAGCTATGCACAGAGTACAAAAAAGAATGTTTGATGATTACTATGCAGCAAGAACACTAGGAGCTAGCACTGAAAAATTAAACAAAACATTTGCAGACCGTGTGTCTGACACACAACTACGAGCTATAAGATCAGCACAATTTAAACCATTTGTACCATCAGAAAATATTGAACAGGCGTTCAGAGATAATGCTAGAGCCATAGGTGAGCCAGATAATTACAGGAGAGCTCGTGAGTTTATAAAAAATTTAGTAAGAAGATTTAACAGAGTTAGCCTAGTTGGAGACTTACCATTAATAGAAAATCCGTTTAGAACATCATTAGGAACTAGGGTGTCTGAGCCGTTCTCAGGACTTACAACTCAACCACTACAAGATTTAGGTTTGACATCACCTACAATAGGAACTAATTTAAATCAAACAGCAGCGCGGGGGCAACAAGTGTTTGGCTCTACTGACACAATATTTGGGAGTTAATTATGGAAATGGAACCAGAAACAGAACGCGAACACATAATTTCAATACAAGGACATATAACCGGGGTGAAGAGAGATTTAAATAATTTAAAGGATGACGTACAACACGTGCACAAGGACGTAGAGAAATTGGGCGGCAAGATAGATAAAATCTATTGGGTGGTTTTGACTACGGTGGGGGCCGTTGGTTTAATTGTTTTTGAAACATTATTAGGAATGATATAATGAACCTATCAAATAATTTTACACTAGCAGAGCTAGTCAAATCTCAAACAGCGGTGCGTAAAAACATTAACAATGAACCAGGGACCGCGGAGATTAATAATCTTATTCACCTAGCGGAGGCCGTCCTACAACCAGTGCGTGAGCATTTCGGTAAACCGGTCAAGATATCTTCAGGCTACAGAAGCCCAGCGTTGTGCGAAGCTATCGGTTCTTCGGCTAAGTCACAACATGCCAAGGGTGAGGCAGCAGATTTTGAAATTCATGGAGTAGACAACAAGGAACTTGCAACGTGGATTACAAAAAATTGTGAGTTTGATCAACTGATACTAGAATTCTATGATGGTGTTGATCCCAATTCAGGATGGGTGCATTGCTCAGCGAAAAAAGAACCAGGAACAGGGCGCAAGCAAATATTGCAAGCAAAGAAGATAGAAGGCCGAACAGCGTACGAACCGATAATTCTTTAGATCCAATCCTTAATATCTTCTCCCATGATTTCATTTGCAATGTTTACCTTATCTTTAAGTGCTTTAATTATACGTTCATCTATAGTCTTTTCTGATACTAAATCCACGTAAGTAACACTGCCAGTCTGGCCGATACGGTGTGCACGATCTTCTGATTGTAATCTTTTTTCTAAATCATAACTGTTGGAATAGTAGATAACTGTGTTAGCAGCAGTCAAGGTAATTCCGTACCCTCCAGTAGAGGGGTTTCCGACGAAATAGCGCGTAGGGCCCTTAACGTCCTGAAACTGAGCAATGTGGTCTTGGCGAAGGTTAGCATCCACTCCACCGTGATATTCGACTGTAGAGGCTTCTCCGTAAGCTTTTTTTAAAGATTCGACTATTTTTCTGATGTCTTCACGGTAAGTTGCCCATATTATAACCTTGCCTTCAGTTTCTTCTAGACAATCCATCAAAGCTGTGAGTCTGTTATTTTTAAGATGGATAAGTGTGTCGTCGTCAGCTTTAAATGTGCCACATGTAATTTGATGTAGTCGTAATAACGTTGTTAGTGCTGTTGCTGAGCTCATAATCTTACCATCATGTTCTGCAACCGCAGCTCTCTTCATGGTGTGGTATTTTTCTTGCTGCTCTGGTGTCATTTCTACAGTACGTGTCGTAAATACTTTAGGTGGTAAATCTAAACAATCTTCTTTTAACACACGATAAGAAAACTTTTCTAGTTTATCAGCGAGCTCGTCTAATCTTCTGTATGAAGTTACAAGTTGTACTTGACGTCCGCCAAAATTTCTTTTCATCATGTTAGCGTAACGTGCACGGAATGAATAATAAGATTCATGACCTAAATGATAAGGGTCCAGGAATTCACATTGACTATATAAATCAAGAGGTGATTTGGTTACAGGAGAGCCTGTTAATATTCTACGATACGACGCTAGATTCCCTATTGTTAATATATTTTTTGTGCGTTTAGCTGTCGGATTCTTGATTGTCGTTGATTCGTCAATTCCTATTAAAGCTTTCCCAAGGAATATGTTAAGGAAACGGTGAGCAAAGTCCAGACCTTT
>VMHT01091334.1_pt1 | contig 13584 bp, 14 predicted proteins | sample 4693611 | NCBI WGS metagenome assembly VMHT01 (sample SAMN12280063, study PRJNA550983) | marine metagenome | isolation source: seawater sampled from same location over 5 years 0.02-0.2 micron viral filtrate | place: USA: collected off the coast of southern California halfway between the port... ... | reverse complement strand
ATTAAAATATTTTATGGACATGTTTAGACATTATTTAAATTGGAATAAGATAATAGAATATGATCTACGCTTAAACTCTATATGGGTTAATGAAATGAAAGAACATGAATACAATCCAGTTCATATTCACAGAGGCTCGTTGTTTACAGGTTTATCTAGTGTTATGATTTTAAATTTACCTTCAACTTACGGTAAAGAATATTCAAACGATGAAGTCCCACAAAACGGTAAATTACAAATACTAGGGTCTGCTAGTGGTCAATTTGCTAAAATAGATTTTCAACCTCAATTAAATGTAAGAGATTTTTTTATTTTTCCGTATGATATGAGACACTGTGTTTATCCTTTTAATAGTACAAATGAAACTAGAAGAACATTAGCTGCAAACTGTGATGTACAGTTTGATCCAATAAAAAATAGAGGTGTATCATGATAACAGAACCACGTTGGAAATCTTTTTGTGTAACAACAACTAACCCATTGTTTTCACCAAAACAATGTCAAATGATTATTGAAGCTGGAAGAGCTGAACCAAAAGAAAATGCAAGTGTTGGTTTGGCTAATAAAGATGGTGGTATAGTAGATACTAAAACAAGAACTTCACACATCAGTTGGATACCATTTAAAAAAATGCCAGAGATGTATAGAGATATTGAAACTATGATGAAAAAAACAAACAGTAATCATTTTGGTTTTGATGGTATGCAAATCACAGAGTTAGCTCAATATACAGAATATCCATCTGGAGGTTTTTATGATTGGCATGTGGATTCAGATGTTAACTTTGCACATGAACCACCTGTTAGAAAAATATCTATGACTTGTTTATTATCACATGAGTCTGAGTTTGAAGGTGGAGAATTAGAAATAGAAAAAGAAAAAAACAAAGTTAAACTTATACAAGGACAAGCTGTATTCTTTGCATCTTTTATTAGACACAGAGTGGCTCCTGTAACGCGTGGTGTTAGAAAATCTTTAGTAATGTGGTTTGGAGGTCCACCACTTAGATGATTAAAGAACAATTTTTTCCAACAACAGTTTACGCTAAAGACGTAGCACTAGACAATGATCTTTTTACAAGAGAAGTTGTTAGATGGTCTAATGCGGATAGAGGTATACAAAGAACTAACATGAACGGTTGGCATAGTCATACCGACATGCATAAAATACCAGTGTTCAAACCTTTGGTAGATGAATTATTTAAAATGCAATTTGAAGTTTTTAATGAAGAACATTTAGACAGAGAACCTGTTATTGGAAATATGTGGGCTAATATAAACCCACCAGGTGGATACAACAGACCACACATACATCCTAATAGTCACTTTAGTGGTGTGTATTATATTAAAGCAACAAAAGACTCTGGTGACATAGTCTTTAATGATCCTAGATCTACATCTCATATGGCTATGCCTGCTAGAAAAAAAGGTGAACCACCAAAACATTTGTGGAGAGAAGTTAGAGTTAGTCCTACGGTGGGTAGAATTATAATGTTTCCTGCATGGCTTTGGCATTGTGTTGATCCAAACAATACTAATGATATAAGGATATCTGTATCGTTTAATTTTATACAGAGAGGATTTGATGTTTAAATATCAAGTAATAAAAAATGCAGTATCATTTGAATTAGCTAATTTTATATTTAATTATTTTTTACTTAAAAGAGATGCAGTTAAATTTTTGTATGATAACAACATTGTTTACGATACAGCATTGTTTGGAACTTGGTCAGATCAGCAAGTGCCTAATACCTACTCACATTATGCAGATATGGTAATGGAGACTTTAATGATGAAAGTATTACCAAGAATGGAAAAAGAAACAGGTTTAAAACTATTGCCTACGTATTCTTACGCTAGAATATATAAAAAAGGCGACATATTGAAAAGACATAAAGATAGACCCTCATGCGAAATATCTACTACAGTTAATCTAGGTGGAGATCCATGGCCTATATTTATCGACGGTACGGGGTCTAATAACGTCATAGACGAGTATAAAAACATACATAAGCCCAATGCACCCAAAGGCACTAAAGTCTTGCTTGAAGTAGGCGATATGCTAGTATATAGTGGATGTGAATTAGAGCATTGGAGAGAACCTTTTGAAGGAGATGTTTGTGGTCAAGTATTCCTTCACTATAACCATGTAAATGGTCCTTTTGCTGATAAGAATAGGTTCGACAAAAGGCCGATGTTAGGTATTCCACCAATAAGGAATATATAATATGAGGTTATATGCTACAAAAAATAAGTTTTTTACCAGGGTTTAATAAACAGATTACAGAAACCACAGCAGAAAGTCAGTGGGTTGATGGGGACAACGTAAGATTCAGATATAATTCTCCTGAAAAAATAGGAGGGTGGTCTCAATTAGGTGAAAATAAAATGACAGGTGCTGCAAGAGCACTGTTTCATTTAGTTAACAAATCTGGAACTAAGTATTCTATTATAGGAACAAACAGAATTTTATATGCATATTCAGGTGGTGTGTTTTATGACATACACCCTATTAAAACTACAACAACTCTTACAAGTGCATTTAGCACAACTAACGGATCACCGACGGTTACAATAACTTTTGGTAGTGCTCATGGTATAGGAGAAAAAGATATTATTCTATTAGATAATTTTTCGTCAATAACTAATTCTAATTTTGCAGCTGCTGATTTTGATGATAATAAATTTATGGTAACAAGTGTACCATCAACAACAACCATTACTATCACAATGGCGTCAAATGAATCAGGATCTGGTGCAACAACATCAGGTGGTGTTAGAGTAAAACACTATTATCCTGTTGGACCTGCCGAACAATTACCAGGACTAGGATGGGGACTAGGTCAATGGAGTGGTACAGTATCAGGAGAAGCAACAACAACTTTAACTAGTGGTATTTCATCTTCTGCTACGACTGGAATTACTTTAACAGACGCATCTCAGTTTCCAACTACAGGAACAAATTTTGTTCAAATAGGAACAGAAGAAATATCTTACACAGGTATTACATCAGGTGTTTTATCTGGTGTAACAAGAGGTGTAAGAAACACAACAGCTGCTGCTCACAATGGTGGTGACACAGTTACAAATTCTTCTGACTATGTTGCATGGGGACAAGCTGCATCAGGTGACGTAGTAATAGATCCAGGTATGTGGAGTATTGATGGTTTTGGAACTAAAGTAATTGCATTAATACATAATGCACAAGTATTTGAGTGGAGCGCAGATGCAACAAATGCAACTAATAACAGAGCAACAATTATATCTGGTGCACCAACTGCATCAAGAGATATGTTAGTATCTACACCGGATCGTCACTTAGTTTTCTTTGGAACAGAAACAACTATAGGAACTCCATCAACACAAGATGAAATGTTTATTAGATTCTCCGACCAAGAGGATATAAATACTTATACACCAACAGCAACTAACACAGCAGGTACACAAAGACTTTCTGATGGTTCTAAAATTGTAGGAGCTGTTAGAGGTAGAGATGCAATATACATATGGTCAGACACATCTTTATTTACTATGCGTTTTGTAGGTGCTCCATTTACTTTTGGTTTTGCACAGGTTGGTACTAACTGTGGATTAATAGGACAGAACGCTGCATTAGAAGTAGATGGTACGGCGTATTGGATGTCAGAAAATGGTTTCTTTAAATATGCTGGTAGTCTTGAAACAATGTTATGTTTAGTAGAAGATTTTGTTTATGATGATTTAAATACAACTGCAAGACAATTAATAAATGTTGGATTAAATAATTTGTTTGGGGAGATAACTTGGTTCTATTGCACAGAAGGTTCTACTGTTCTTAATAGATGTGTAACTTATAACTATCAAGACTCTATAGCTAAAAGACCTGTGTGGACAACAGGGACACTGGCACGGGGAACATGGCAAGACTCATCTGTTTTTGGTTTACCACACGCAACAGAATATGATGCAGGAAGTAATAATTCTTACGATGTTGTTGGAAATACAGATGGATGCACAACATACTATGAGCATGAAAAAGGAACAGATCAAATTGCAGGTGGAACTGTAACAGCGATAACGTCAAATATAGTATCTGGAGATTTTGATATTACTCAAAGAGTTTTAAGAGGCTCTACTACAAGTATGCCTGATCTTAGAGGAGATGGTGAATTTTTAATGAAGATAAGAAGATTTATACCAGATTTTATATCTCAAACAGGTAACACACAAGTTACATTACAATTAAGAGATTTTCCAAATGACACTAAAACCAGTTCTGCACTTGGACCATTTACTGTAACATCAACTACACAAAAAGTAGATACCCGTGCAAGAGCGAGACAAATAGCTTTAAAGGTAGAAAATACAGCTGCTTCTCAAAGTTGGAAACTAGGTACATTTAGATTAGATATACAACCAGATGGTAGAAGATAATGGCAAAGATAGTACAAATATTAACAAGACCTAGTGAAGAATATTCTAAACAAATAGCAGATTCACAAGTTAGAGATTTAGATGCTGTGATACAAAAATTAAATACAACATATCAAGAAGAATTAAAAAATGAGGTAGAAGCTCAAAACTTCTTTTTAAATTAATGGCTAATAGTTTTATAAATAAAAAAGCAGATCTAACTACAACAGACTTGACTACATTATATACAGTACCAAGTTTTAAGACAGCTGTTGTTAAATCATTAATAGTATCCGAAGACGCTGGATCAGGAAGCACAATAACAATAACTTTAGTAAATTCTAGTGGCACTATATTTAATTTGTTTAAGGATAAAGCAATTGCATCTAAGGCAACAACAGAACTTTTAACAAATCCACTTGTTATGGAAGAAAGTGAGATATTAAAAGTACAGGCTGCTGACGCGAATGAGCTGCACGTCATAGCTTCTATATTAGAAATACAGCCAAGAGAGGTAACAACATAATGAAAGTAATAAAACCAGAGAAGATTATAGAAACTATTAGTAATTTAAAGACAGGTGAGATATATAAGAACGATGAGGAATGGAAAACAAAAGGCATTCCTGAAGAAGATATTAGAAGAGACATCAAGGTAATAATGCCAAGCCTTGACTTATTTGGAGAAACTAAATGATATTAGATCCGATAGATCAGAATATAAGAGACCAAGGTTTTAACTTTGTACCATTTGACAGGTATTTAGATGGTCCATTTCAACCAAACACATTAGACATGTCTGGATCTGGTTTATCTTCATTTGGTACACCAGAGTCTATTCCTACAGGAAGATTTGGATTACCAGTTTTATTTCCGGGTAGAGATGGTACTGATGGGAGCACAACTACTGGCCCTGTAGATCAAGGATTAACAACTGCTGATTTTGCTCCAGATCAATCTATGACAGGGACCATGGGTATGACTGAAGAAGAGCAAGAAGCTATAAACAATATGAATAATCCTGGTTTTACAGGAAAACAATTAGGAATGATAGGTTTACAAAGTTTTTTTAATCCTTTCGGTGCAATAATTAATGCATTTAGAACTAAAAAGAAAAATGAAGCAGCGGCTTTAGAACAAGCTAGAGAAGCAGCTACAGCTGCAAGAGCAGCAGCAAATAAAGCTGCAGCTGCACGAGGAGATATGAGAGGTGGCTATCAAGCTGGGTATGGTAGTGATTTTATGGATGGTGGTAATAGAGGAAGAGGAAATGATCCAGATGATAAAGGTGGCTCTGATTCAATGGGATCTTTTATGGACGGTGGCATTGTAGATCTAGTAGATATATATGATTGATTATAATAAAAAAAGGCGTTAAAAAGGTAAAACTATGGCAATTTCAAGGATGAATATGGAAAGACAAATGCGTAACATGGGTGGACTCATGACATTAGATGAGCCAAGACAAGGTTATTTTTTAGGTAAGATTGTAAGAAAAGCAAAAAAAGCTGTAAAGAAAGTTGTTAAATCACCTTTAGGTAAAGCTGCTATCATAGGTGGTCTAGGTGCATACGCTGGAGGACTTGGTCCTTTTTCTTCTGGTAAATTTGGTGCTGGTTTTTTAAGAGGCACTGGTAGTAATTTACTTACAGGATTAAAAAGCAGAGAAGGACTTTTAGGTCAACTTGGAAATGTATTTAGAGTTGGTGGTGGAAAAGAAGAAGATTCACCTTTTAGTGCACTAAGATTATTAGGTGGTGGACTTGGAGCTGCTGCAATTGCTGCACCATTTTTAATGGGCGGTGATGAAGAAGTAATAGATGAAGGTGTTGATTTTTCAGGTGTACAGCCAATGGTAGCTAACATCAGACAACAAGCTAGAGATTATTATCAAGACCCAACAAAATCTGCATTATATTTTATGCCTCCTAAGTCAGCTGTACAAAGTCAATTTTATGCTGCTGGTGGTGGATTAGCTGACATACCAAGAGGAGGGTATTCAAGCGGTCAATTAGTAAGTCCAAGCAGTGATGGTTCAAGACCCGGTTATGCGGGACCTCTTGATTTTTTAAAAAATTTAAAATCTGGATTTGGACAAATATTTAGTGGAGAAGTTGGAGCACAGTTAGGTGGTGATCAAGAAAAAATAAATGAATTTAACGTATTAAAAGGTTATGGAATTGATTTACCTGAAGACACAATTAAAATGATTGTTGATGGATACAAAAAAGGTTTAGATATTTCTACAATATCTGCTCTTGCAGAAACTGACGATAAAACTGTTGGAGACATTATAACTATGTTAACTGCAAATGTAGAACAAAAAGCTTATGGTGGTAGAATAGGCAAAGCAGAAGGTGGTATCATGGATCTAGGCGGTATGGAAAAAGATTATAGAGAAGGTGGTTTTGTACCACTAGGAGCTGAGGAAAGAGCGGACGATGTGCCAGCTAGACTTAGCAAGAATGAATTTGTATTTACAGCAGACGCTGTAAGAAACGCAGGCGAAGGCGACATTGACAGAGGAGCTGAAGTTATGCAAAATATGATGGACAATTTAGAAGCAGGTGGTACTATATCAGAAGAGTCTCAGGGCGAAGAAAATCCTGCACAAGCAATGTTCGATCAAGCACAAATGTTGGAGGGTAGATTAGCATAATGGCATTACCAGATTATTTACAAGAAACCGCAAAGGATTACGCCAAGCAGTTAACGGCTGCAACTTCTACACCTATAGATACAAGTAAGTTTGTAGGTCGTCAATTTGTTGCTGGCGAAGACCCATTACAATCACAAGCTATTGGTTTAGCAACACAAGGTATTGGTTCTTTTCAACCATTCTTAACATCAGCTCAACAAGCTATAACACAAGCCGGACAAGATGTTGGCGGGCTTCAACAATTCATGGGCACTGGAGCAGGGACCGGGGCTGGATCAATTTCATCTTTTCAATCACCATTTCAACAACAAGTTATTGATGAAACATTAAGACAGTTTGATCAATCAAGAGCAGGTGGCATGCAACAGATCTCAGATAGTGCGTTACAATTTGGTGCGTTTGGTGGTGGTAGACAAGGTGCATTAGAAGGACAGTTTATGGCCGACACCGCATTAGGTAGAGCAGGAATCGAAGCACAATTAAGAGCACAAGGTTTTGCAGATGCAGCGGCAAGAAGAGGACAAGCATTTGGACAACAACAAGCATTAGCAAATCAAAGAGCTGGTTTAGCTCAAAATCAATTTGCATTATCTAATTTTCAAAGAGCAGGTCAATCTGCAGACGTCGCTAACCTAGGACAACTTGGTGCATTTAGACAAGGATTAGATCAATCAAGATTACAAGCAGATGCACAAGCTGCACAAACTGCAGCTTACGAACCTTTTGGTAGATTATCGACTTATGGAACAGGACTTACAGGTCTTGCTGGTGGTGTTGCCGGTCAACAATTTGAAACACCTGCAGCTCCTAGTCCATTCTCTACAGCTTTAAGTACAGCTCTAGGTATTGGCGGACTGTTCGGAAAATTTAGGTAAGATATATGGCTAAAGATAAATCAACATTAGGAAGTAAACTTAAAACAGGGGCTAAAGTAGCAGGAGGAACAATAGGAACCGGAGTTGGATTAGAGTTTTTATCTAATCTATTGCCTCTTTTAGGTATGAAAGATGGTGGTAGAGTTAGAGGATGCGGTATTGCTAAACGTGGATTTGGCAAAGCAATGAAAAGGAAAAAATGAGACCATTAAATAGACCAATGTTTAAATACGGTGGCCCTATTAAAGAGGGTATCATGAATGGTATGCAAGACAGAAAAGCTGCTCTTGTAGGCGATCCTGCGTTTCCCATAGACCAAAGTGGTAGAGGAATGTACTCTGAACAACAAATAGCAAGTAATCTACAAAGAATTAAAAATGCTTTTTCACAAGCTGCAAAACAAACAGCATCTAATGTTACAAAAAAACCTTTAAGCACTGTAAACCCTCTTAAAAGAACAGGTATCGTAGCTAATTTTCTTAGAAGAAATTTAGGAAGAATTAAAGATTTTGGTCAAAGACAAATAAGTAAATTAGATATGCCTCCAAAATTTGTACCTGTAGGTGGTAAAATAGGTCCAGGTTTTTCAGGAGTTGGATCAAGACCTACTACTATGTTTGAAAGAATAAAAGGTTTTGCACAACGTAACCCTAAAACTACTATTGGTGGTGCTTATTTAGGAAGTGGCCCAGTTGTAGATATAGCAACAGGTGGTGTTCCTATACTTAAAAAAGCAGGACTTCAGATAGCTGATGCTGCTGTGCCTGATTTTATTTTTGATCAAGATAAATATTTTGAAGATAAAAAAATAGCAGAATTAAATGCACAAAGACAAGAATTAGAAGCTAAAAAGAAAATTAAAGAAAAAGATAAAAATACTGTAGACACTGTTAAAAAAATTGACAGAGATGCAGAAATACAAGCTAACAGAGAAAGGTATTACAAAATTTTAGGCATAGATAAAATGAAAAAAGATTCTATCTATGATTCATTAATAGATGCTAGTAAGATTGTAACTGAAGAGGGTGGAGATCTTAAAGGTGCTATTAAATCAGGAACTTTACAAACAAGACTTATAGATGCAATATCTAAAAACCTAGATAAATCTGCTGATATTAAACGACAGATAGATTCTGCTATAGTTAAAGGTGAAATTACAAAAGATATTAACAGAGAAAAAGATTCATTAACAAAAGAACTTACACAAAAAAGAATAGATATAGCTAATAAACAATTAGCAGGTGGTACATTACAAGAGGAATTAGCTGCACTTAGTAAGCTAGGTAGAGAACCTGAAGGCCCAGAACTAGCTTCTTTAGCATTAAGAAAAGATATAAAAATTCCTTCTGGACATACACTTAACACTAAAGATGTAAATACTTTCTTAAAAGACAACCCAACTCTAACTGTTGTAGATTATCTCAACGATCAAAATCTTAAATTACAACAAGCAGGAAAAGGTAGTTTAACTGCTGGTAATTACGTTGTAGGTAAAAATATTCTTGAAGTTGGTGAAGACGGAACAGTTATTGACGTTATAGTATAGGAGTATAAATGGCACTCCCATCAGATTTAAACCCACTCTCTTACAGCAAAAACAATAAAGTAGGCACGATAGAATCAGTGTTATCTGGTGTTGCATCTGGTCTTATTGGTATACCAAAAGGTTTCTTTTCTTTAGGTGCAACTCTTATAGATCTTGGGGCAGGCACAAGATACGCAGCAGAAGTAGAAGATTTTTTTGATAACCTTACAGAGTTTGATGAGAAAGCAGAAGCTACAGCTGCCGGTAAAATTACAGAAGCATTAGTAAATATAGGTATCCCTGCGGTACGTGGTATGAAACTTGGTGCACAGCTTGCAGACGATGCAATGCGTGCGAGTAGAAATAATAAATATTTTAAAACAACAAATCCTAATCTTGCAAAAGGTATAGATAAAGCTGCAGAATTAAATGCTAAAGGTAAAACAAATAAATTTATTGCAGGTGCTCTGGGTGGTGGTGTTGCCGAAGCTGTATTTGTTGGGGACGTAGAAAAAATAGGTACGTTTGGAGATTTTATAGGTGGGCCAACAAAAGTAGATAGATCAACTGATGATGACCCTACAAGAGAATTATTAAATAGAGTTAAGTTTGGTGTAGAAGGTGCACTATTTACAGGTGTCATAGGTGGTGCGGGTAAAGTTGTTAAAAGATTAACTGATCGAAACAAACAATTAGATGTAGCAAACTCTAAATTAGATGCATTTATTGATAAAATTGCATCGGGGTTCAGGGCACGTAGCGGTAAGACTCAAGAATTTTTTGATATAGAAAGAACTTCTGTAGGAGAAAGAGCATCTGATGCTGCTCGTGCTAGAAATGTATCTAGAGAATTAGACCAATCAATAGATAAAATATTTCCGCCTATTCGAACTGTATTAAATCAAGGAGAAGCTGCAAAAAGAAAACAAATGTTAACAAAAATAAATGATTTGTTATTATCTGGTAAAGCAGAATTAGATGACACTGGTGTTGCAACATTTGGTAAATTAGATTTAGAAAAACAAGAAGCTTTTCTTAAAGAATTAAAAGATATGGGTGTAGATGATCAAGTTGGTGTGGATATTCTTTTTAATTTAGGGACAATAAGAACTAGATGGTCTGATCTATTTTCTAAATTAGGGAGATCATTAGGTCAAAATGAAATAAAAGAATTTAAAAGTTTATTTGGTAATAAGTTTAAAAACTACATTGGATCTACGTACGACATATTTCAAAATCAAAGTATCTTTCCATGGGTAAGATACAAACCAGCTAAAGAAGCAATAGATGAAGCAAAAAAAGTTTTTAAATCTAGTGCAAAAGAAGCTGGTGAAGAGATGACAGATCTTCAAGCAGAGCAAGCTGTAACAAGAGTATTAAAAACTGCAAGACTACCAAAAGGTATTAGAATGGATAAACCATCTGATGCTATCTTTGAAGTGCCTGCATTTTTTGTAAACAGAACTACATTGGATGAAGTTGTAACGGCTAGAGGATCAGCATTGGTATCTGCTGGCGCAATTAAAGAAGCAGATAGAAAAGTGTTTGAAAAACTTTTAGGAAAGCAACAAAATCCTATGCAAACAATACTAGGTGGTACAGCTAAACTATCTATGATTACGAGAAGAAATTTATTTTTTCAAGACCTTATAAAAAAGTCAAAAGAATTAAAAGCAGCGGGGCAAAAACCTTTGTTTGCAGAAACTGCAGATGAAGCAAGATTATTATTTGGTGATGACTATCAACAGATAAGAATTGATCAGGCTAAGACACTTAGCGTTGCAGCTAAAGGGGGTTCTGTAAATCCACTTAATGAATTATACGCGCCAAGAGGTGTAGCAGAAGCATTAGAAGGTACATCTCTTTCTTTTGATAAAGCAGGTATGTTAGGTCAATTATATCAAAGTCTTATATTATATCCAAAAGGTTTATCACAGATAGCAAAAACAATTTTGTCACCAGTAACACATGTTAGAAACTTTGTATCTGCTGGTGCATTTGCTACAGCAAACGGCATCATACCAGATGGTCAAGCTATTAAAACAGCGTATCAAGCTTTACAAACACCACTTAAGGGAACAAGACAACAAAATGATCTGTATGAAGAGTTATTAAAACTAGGTGTTGTAAACTCTAACGTAAGATTAGGAGATCTAACAAGGTTGCTTGAAGATGTAAATTTTGGTGAGACTATGACATCAGACAAAGGTTTAAGATTATTATTAAAACCATTATCAAAATTAAAATCTGTATCACAAGATTTATACACAGCTGAAGATGATTTTTGGAAGATAGCATCATGGGCTATGGAAAAAACAAGATTGGAAAAAGCTTTTGCAAATAAAGGCATAACCAGAGGTATGACAATTAAAAGAAATGGTGTTGATATTGTATTAGATGAACAATTTTTTAAACAAGAAGCAGCTGACATTGTAAAAAATAATATACCAAACTACGATTATGTATCTGATTTTGTAAAATCATTAAGAAAATTACCTATTGGAAACTTTGTATCTTTTCCGGCAGAGATAGTTAGAACAGGCACAAATATTGTAAGACGTGGTCTTAGAGAAATAAATGAAGAATTTGTTACACCTGATGGTAAAACAATAAAACCTTTTGAAGGTATTGGGTATACGAGATTATTTGGATTTGGTACTACAGTTGCAGCTGTGCCTTATGCAACACAAAAAGCTTTTCAAGCTATCTACGATGTGACTGATGAGGAGAGAGATGCGATTAAAAGATATGTAGCTGATTGGTCAAAAAACTCAACATTATTACCAATAAAAAACAAAGATGGATCTTTTTCATATGTAGATTTTAGTCACGCTAATGCATACGATACATTAATTAGACCAGTTCAAACTATAATAAACCAAGTGGCCGACGGTAGAACAGACCAGGATGGTATGATGGATGATTTTATCAGAGGTACTTTTGAATCTATGAAAGAATTTGCATCACCATTTATATCTGAATCTATTTGGACAGAGGCTGTAGCAGATATTGTAGGAAGAGGGGGTAGAACTAGAGCTGGTTTCCAAGTGTTTAATCCTCAAGACACAGCAGGTGATAAATCATATAAGATTATGGCCCACCTTGTAAAAGCACAAATGCCGTTTTCTTTTGAACAATTAAAAAGATTAGATAGATCTATAGAATCTGTGGATGTTATTACAAAAGGTAAGTTTGATAAATATGGACAAACGTTTGAATTTGGTGATGAGTTTGCAGGATTGTTTGGTTTTAGATCTGTAAATGTAGATCCTGGTAGAGCAATTAATTTTAAAGTAGCTGATTATCAAAGAGGTGTTAGAGAATCTAGATCTTTGTTTACTAGAGAAGCTTTACGTGGTGGACCAATTGAACCAAGAGAAGTTGTTGATGCGTATATAAATGCAAACAGAGCTTTATTTGATGTAAGAAAAAATTTTAAAAAAGATATAGATGCGGCTAGGGTTTTAAATATAAGTAATACAGATTTTAGAACCGGCACTGGAAGATTATCTGGCATAGATGTTAATACTGTTGATAGAAATATATTTAGACCAATAAATATTTCACCAGATATAAGAATAGCATTTAGAGATAACGCTGCTGGGTTAGGTACAACAAGTCCATTAGATGATGCACAAAGTGCAATATCATCTATTCAAAATGTAATGAGATCAATATCTTTAGAAGAACCTAACTTTCCATTTATAGAAAACCCACTATTACCTATTATGCAAGACACACCTGCAACACCAACATCATTAAATTTACCAGGTATTGACGCAAATATAGTTAATAATCCAGGTGCAGCAGGGTCTTTTTCTAACTTGACAACTGCACAAAAACTGCAATTATTGTTCCCACAAGGATAATATTATGGCTAAGAGATCAGCATTACAAAAAATAGAAGCGCATGAAAAACTTTGTAGAATCATGCAGAAACAAACGTTCGAACAAATAAAAGAAATGAGAGAACGTATTAAACGAATTGAATACATGATTGTAGCTGGGATGGGATCAATAATTCTAGCTTTACTCATGAATTATATGAAATAATGACAGCTGGTTTTGGTATAGGTATGTTTATTTACAGCATGAGCTGTTTATTAATTGGTGCTGCAATTGCATATTACATAAT
>VMHT01207319.1_pt1 | contig 13585 bp, 11 predicted proteins | sample 4693611 | NCBI WGS metagenome assembly VMHT01 (sample SAMN12280063, study PRJNA550983) | marine metagenome | isolation source: seawater sampled from same location over 5 years 0.02-0.2 micron viral filtrate | place: USA: collected off the coast of southern California halfway between the port... ... | reverse complement strand
TTTGCTACTCTGTTTGCCTTTGCTACTCTGTTTGCCTTTGCTACTCTGTTTGCCTTTGCTACTCTGTTTGCCTTTGCTACTCTGTTTGCCCTTACCATATTGTTCTATATTTTCTAAAAACATACTCATTCTTATATCTTCTAGTTCTTCTTGAACTCTATTACTAGTTATTTTAGCATTATAAGGTTCATTTATTAATTTATTATTAATATTTTCTAATACATCGTCTATTAATATTTGTAATGGATCTTCACTAATACCTTTTGCTATGTTTAACATTTGATATGCTACATTTGTTTTATGTAAATCTTCCATTAATCCTTTAATATGATTTAATGGTTCATATTGTACACTACTATTATTAAATACATTTCTATTTTTATTATTTTTAATATAAGGATCAGCACCATTTATCATTAAATAATGAATAACAAATGAATTATCTCTAATAGCTGCTCTAAATAATGGTGTTTCATTATTATAATTTAGAGAATTAATATTAACCCCATACAGTAATAATAAATTAAAAGTTTTTAATGAATAATTATATGGATTTGCATGAATTCCCCATACATTTAAAGGCTTTTGTTCATATATATTACCAAAATTAGGATCAGCGCCATATTCTAATAATAATCTAATTCTTTCTACATCTATTTTATCCATATTTTTAATACAAAAATTTAATGGAGTCTCTTGTCCTTGATCAAAAATTATATTTGTATTTATATTATTTTTTAATAATAATTCTAATATATTAGTAGTTTCATTAAATTTTAAAGATATAGTTAAAGCTGTATCATTATAATATGTTTTATAATTTATATCTGCACCATATTCTATTAATAATTTAACAATATCATATTTATTATTATATACACTCAAAAATAATAAATTTTTTAATAAACCATGTAATGATAAAAATACATAACTTGGATCCAATCCTTCTTTTAATTTATTTTCTATAAATTCAATATCATTATATTCTATAGATGAAATTATTATCTGTTCTTCCTCTAAAGTTAAATTCATATATATATATATATTAATAAATAATATTATTTATTATCTCTTAAATGTTCTACGATTTAATTTATCATTTCTACCCTTTATTATTCCTATTATTTCTCTACGTTCATTATCATCATTTGTATTTTCGTGTAAATGTTCTATAAATAAATTGTATCTATTGTATACATTTTCTTGTGCTTTCATCATATATCTTTCTAATCTTGGATTATATAAATAATCGTTATTTAGTATATTTAAAAATCTATTTCTATCATTTCTACCAATATCTTTTAATATATGCATTAAATCATTTAACATATATTTATTTATTGGTACATCTGGAACATCTACTACTGATTCATCATCACTGCTACTGGTTTCAGTATCGCTACTGCTAATTTCAGTATCTGTATCAGTATCAGTGTCTAATTCATCAGATGTTTCACTATCAGTTTCTGATTCACTATCTGATATTAATAAATCATCTGGTCTACGTTTTTTAAATACATATTCTTTTTTATCTTTTTGTTCTGGTCTTTGTCCTGGCATACCTTGTGGTCTTTGTCCTGGCATACCTTGTGGTCTTTGTCCTGGCATACCTTGTGGTCTTTGTCCAGTTTGATTAGGCATTTGTCCTGGCATACCTTGCGGTCTTTGTCCTGGCTGAATTGGCATACCTTGTGGTCTTTGTCCTGGCATACCTTGTGGTCTTTGTCCTGGCATACCTTGTGGTCTTTGTCCTGGCTGAATTGGCATACCTTGTGGTCTTTGCCCTGGTTGTTGTTGTTGTCCTGGTTGTTGTTGTTGTCCTGGTTGTTGTTGTCCTGGTTGTAATGGCATACCTTGTTGTGGTCTAATACCTTCACGTTTACCTTCTAAATTTGGTCGTTCTAATCCTTGCAAACGTTTACCCTCATCATCTACTTTTCTATTTAATTTATTTATTTCATCTCCTCTATTATTATATCTTTGTAATTCTTGTCTTAATTTATCATCACCTCTATTGTATCCTCTATTGTCTTCTCTATTGTATCCTCTATTGTCTCCTCTATTGTATCCTCTATTATCTCCTCTATTGTATCCTCTATTATCTCCTCTATTGTATCCTCTATTATCTCTACCATAATTATCTCTACCATATCTATTGTCTCTACCATATCTATTGTCTCTACCATAACTATCTCTACTATCTATTCTTATTTGATTAAATACATTTTTAAAATGATTAATATCATTTTCATATTCAGATAGTTTCACTTTTTTTTCATGATATACACTTTTATATGCTTCTGGTATAGGATTTCCTTTTTTGAATTCTTCAAAATTACTTATTTTACTTTTTATCTTATTATATTCTCTACTAAAATCTGATAATTGTATATTCATATCATTTTTATCTTTTTCACTTTTAATACTATTTAAACGACTTTCAATACTATTTTTTATAGATTCCAAATCATTGAATTTTATATCATCTATTAATCTTATTACTTCTTTTTGTTGTTCATTATATTCACTAGTATCAGGTTTATCATCAGGATTAGTTAATATACTTCTACCCAACCTTTGTCCTTCTGTACTTGTAAATTTTACTTCATCTTTTTTTGGCAATGCTGGTGCTTCAGGTATTGCTTTTGGAGGTGACATACATTTTTGATTTTTATTATCCCAACATATATTCGGTGGTTCACATTTATCATAATTTGTTACGGTTCCTTCTGGACAATTAGATTTTAAATTTTGTGTTAATTGTTCTGTTGATACTGATTTTGATGGCAATGTTGGTGCTTCTGGTATTGGTTCTAAGTTTAATAATTCTTGCATTTCATCTGTATTTATATTTAATAATTTTATTACAGCTTGTAAAATTTCTTCAGATGTATAATCTTTATTATTAATTACTAAATCTACAAAATTTTCTACATTATTCCCATATTCTATAATATTAGTTGTAATATATGTTATATTTTCTAATTCATTTTCATCATTATTATCTATTATTTGTAATATTTTTAATGTTATTTTATTTAATAATTTTACTGCGAATACTATTGTTTCTGATATTTTTGTAATTATTTCTTCTGTATTTTTATTTATATTTGCTTCAAAATTTTTTGTATCTTCTATTATTCTTTTGTATATTTCTATTAATTCATTTGATTTTTCTGCAGATTCTACTGCTTTATATAATATATTTTGTAATTCTTTTGATATATTAAACCATGATGATTTTGCTTGTAATTCTAGTTTTTCTGATATTTTATTTGCATATGTATATGTTAATTTTGTCATGTTTGATATATCTGTTAATGTATTTTTTACTAATTCTTTTACTTTTTCAGATGATACTTGTTCTAATGTTTTTGTTCTTGTTATGCGTCTTGAAGGTGCTACTGCTGGTGCTGGTGCTACTGCTGGTGCTGGTGCTACTGCTGGTGCTGGTGACCCTGTTGATCCTGTTGATGGTACAAATTCAAATGATCCTGTTAATCCAGTAGATCCTATTGATGGTACAAATTCAAATGATCCTGTTGGTCCTGTTGATCCTGTTGATGTTTCTAATGCTTCTGATTCATCTTTTCTTATTCCATCTGTATTATTGATTATATGTTCTAGACCATTAATAACTTCATTCAATGAATATTGATTTTGACCACCATCATATGTTTGCCAATTTTTTCTTATTAAAAATTTTATAATAGTTTCAACCCATGTATTTTCAAAATTTCTACCATATCTATTATATATTGGATTATCTATAATATTTTTTAGATAATTTTCAAATGTATTATCATTTATTATTCTTTCTCTTGAATTACATATATTTTGATAAAGAATACTTTCAGTATCATTTAAATATAATTTTAAAAATAAACAACCAATTGAATAAATTATATATTTTTCATCACATATATGATCTCTATACTGAACTATATTATCACGTTTAATATTATATGGATATATACTATAACTACATGTATCACCTATTTTAATTATACTTCCTAAATCACCTAAATATATTTCTATATCATCATTATCTATACATCTATATAATATATTAGCACATTTGATATCTGTATATAAGTATCCTTTATTTTTCAAACAATTTATTAATTTTGTAGTATTTAATATTATTTTGTATAATGTTTTTATTTCAATATTTGGATTGTTTGAATCGTATTGAAAATTTTTTAATGTTCCTTCTACGAATATCATTACATTAGCTTTATTATTGTCTACACTTAATGGTTTTTCAATATCTACTATTCTTGAAGGTATTATATTACAATCTTCTATTTGCTCTATATTATTTAATGTTTCCACTATTTCTATTTCTGTATCATTATTATTTTTAAAAAATTTTATAGCAATCATATTATCTTGATAATCACCCGAAGGTATTAAATAACTAAATACATTTCCATAAGTCCCTTCACCTATAGGACTTATAAATTCTAATAGTATATCTTTATAATATATTACAAATTGTGATATAATTCTTATATCTTTTAATATATTTTTATCAGATTTTATCATATTACTACAATAATTTTCATTTACTTCAATTAAATCACGTGCTTCTATTGGTAATTGTGGATCTATATCAGTCGATGATTGTCTTGATAATGTTGCTATTTTTGATTTTAATCTTTTTTTTCCTAGTGGTAATGACGGTGGTGATGGTTCTGGTGGTTGTATATCTGGGTCTATATATGTTGTATAGTCTAGTTCTTTTAAATTAGTATTTAATTCATATTCAGTTGGAACACCTTCTATTCCCCTTAATGTTCTACCTTCATTTATTTTTTTTTCTTGATCATCGCCTCCACCAAACTTTTCTCTATAAAATTCTCCTTTAGGTGTTCCACTCTGAAAATTGTATTTTGTATTTATAAAATATCCTCCTAATTTATTTTTTTTATTATTCATACTATATTATTAATTATATTTTATTTATAACATTCTAATCTTTTCTCTATTATTTTCCATATATTATCGTTTATTGTATTATCCATTACTTTCACATTTATCATATCGTTCATATATCTTTCATATTCTTTATCTATACTTATAATATCTAAATTTTTTGTATAAAAACTTAATTCTATACTATCTACATTTACAATTAGTTTACAAACTAAACTATCATTTTTTATTATATACAAGTTGTCATTGTCACTACATATTTTCATATCTTTCATTTTATACATCTTTTCAAAATACATTAAATTATTCATATTTAATACACTTGTATCTATTAATTCGCTAATATTTATATTTTGTTCTAATAATGAAACATCCACTGGTTTATACATCTTAATAGTTTCTATTAAATTTTTATAAATTATATTTGCCTTTGTATCATATTCTATAACATTTCTATGCATACTATCTATGCTCCGATTCATTGTATTACGATGTTCATCAATTTGCATTTTTATTCTTGAAAAATTATTTATACATTCATTTAACTCAAACATACTTTCATTTATTTCGTATAATACGTCTCTAACATCATCATTTTTTAATAAATGACGTTTATCCAAATATCCACTATCTATTAATGATAATAAAAATTCGGTTCCTATTTCTATACCATGACCATTTAATCCACTACATGATATATATACTAATATACTATTGTCTATGACTTCATAATCAATTAATTTTTTACCAACTATTCCTGATGTTTGTGATACAAATATTCCATATTTACTATTTGTTGTAACCATATCATCTTTAAACTTTTGTATTTCTTTACTTGGTACATTTGAACTATATGTTTTTATTTCATATAAAATCTTTCCATAATTTTCACTATAAGCAAATATATCACTTTCATGTGCTGTTCCTGTTGTATTTTCTATTTTCCAATCTGGATATTTCTTTTTTAAACTGTTCATTGCTAAACTTTCTCCAAGTTTGCCTTTTCTACTTGAATTATTTTTTATATTTAATAAATCACATAACATATTATCAATTTTTTTTATGTTTTCACCGTTCTCAATATTATTCTCTATTATTATTTGTCTTAATGGTTCTATATAACTATTACCTGTCATATTTGTTTGACTCATTTGTATTGATTTTAAACCAATCGTTAATGCTGTATTTAATACTTTATCATCATAATTTATACTTTCTAAATATTCTATATCTTCAATATTTTCAATATTTAAGGTTAATGTTTTCATATCATTATATAAATATAATTGTTTAGTTTTAAATTTATTTATCTATTAATATTATAATGGATAGATTTAAAAGTGGTGGCAGTAATTTATATGGTAATAAAATTATAACTAGTTTTGATCCTGGTCATTTGCCTACTATTAAAGGTGGTTCAAGTGATAAAACTATTAGTGTAGAAAACAAAATTAAAGATGATGATAATATTCTTATGAATAGTAGTATAAAAAAAGTAATGCAAAAAAATAGAGAATTACATAAACAAGTTGCAAAATTAAAAATAGAAAATGATAAGTTAACTAAAGAAAATATTAAATACAAAAAAATAGTTGAAAAATATAAATCTAGATAATATATACTATGAATATTATAGTCGTCTACTATACTTTCGTGCCTTTAACTCTAAACTAATTTTACGATTTGTAGATTTTCGTCGACGCTTAATTTCTATTTTACGTTCTGCTGGTGTAAGTTCTGATAGAGATACACGTTGTGACATTCTTTGTGACATTGTTGGTGTTTTCTTTTTAGGTGGTGTTTTCTTTTTAGGTGGTGTTTTCTTTTTAGGTGGTGTTTTCTTTTTAGGTGGTGTTTTCTTTTTTGATAATTTACTTTTACGTTTACTTGATTTTTTTTTTCTCATTCCAGGTGCCATACTCATTGGCATACCAGGATTTACTGAATCTGCCATATATATTTTTCTCATATCCATCATATATTTACGATCATCTAATGTAGGTCCCTCCATCTATAATATAATTTATATATTATTTTTTTATTAATTAAGATATTTCTTTATTCTACATATCGAGATATAATTCTCATAACTTCTTCTGGTAATTCAATTTCTTCTGGACCATCATCTGTATTTACTATTACAGAACTATTAAATGCTAAAGGATTTTGTGATCTAATATGATAATTTAATGGAAGTACACTTGTTTCTGCGGGATGTTCTGTTAATGCTAATCTTCTACGTCTAGTTCTTACTCTACTTCTATTTAAGATATTTTCACTTCTCATATTTTCACTTAATCCACTACCAGTAACTAATTCAACTACATATGGAAATAACATATAATTTATATCATCAATTGTATCTGGTATTTCAATATATAATTCATCTCTTCCTAACATATCCCAATTATAATATTTAATTGGTTTTATTTTTACATATTTATCCAAATAATAATCATCTTCTCTAAATGGTGTTTGTATTCTAAATATTATTTTTTCTTCTGATATATCTTTTAAAAAATGTGTAGTATCACCATCTGTTTTTGTATTGTCTGGATACAATTCTGTTATTTTAACTAATCTTCCTAAATATCTATTTTTATTTTCATTTGTTATTATATTTCTAGGATTTACCATTATAATTATATAAATATTTTATTTTATTTAAAACTTTCCCAATATTATAATTATAATGGAAAACACATTTTTTATTGATTTTGAAACTACTGGTTTAAATCCTTTTCATGATGAAATTATTGAATTTGCCATTAAAAAATACAATAGTCAAAGTCATGCTACTAGTTTAGTTAAACCAAATCGTATATTTATGATACCTCCTAAAATTACTGAAATTACTGGTATCACCACGCAAATGATTTTTGAAAATAGTGATTCTATTAGTAGTATTAATGCTACTGAAATGATTTTTACATTTTTAAATCAAAATTATAATGGTGAAGGTAAAATATATTTAATTGCTCATAATGGTATTCCATTTGATTTTGTTTTTCTAAGAACACTTATTAAACGATATTGTAAAACTCTAAATATAGATATAAATGATATTGATTTATTTAGAAACTATGATAATATAGTTTTCGTTGATAGTTTAGATGTTGCTAGATCTTTTGTTCCACATTTGTATAGTTATTCGCAAAAAAATTTATGTAAGATTTTTAGTGTTGTTCAAAATGGAGCACATAGAGCATTAAATGATGTTGATGTATTAGAAAAAGTTTATTATAGTATTGTAAATTATGGTATTGGTAAGTTTAAATATGATAAAGATTTATTGAATAAACCAGATTTAGTATTTGATATGATTTATAATATTTAATCATAAACTAATTTTTCTGGTTCCCATGTCATATAATCTTTTGGCATACCCTTTATTCTACTAAATCTTTTTGCCGTTTCTAAATCTTTTTCAAGTTTTAATAATTTCTTTTCACTTTTTGATATCTCTGATTTTATTTCATCCATTTGTCCAGTCAAATAAAACATTGTTTCATCGTCTTCTTGTGTTAATCCACCCAATAAACCTCTTTTATATTCACTTATAAATTTATCCATATCTATTTTATCTCCTTCATATTCAAATCCTGTATATATATCTTTTATACTTTTTGTATAGTTTTCTAATTGTTTATTATAACCTTCTAATCTTTTTTTAAACTCTTCTATCTGTTTATTTTTTCTATCTATAAAATTTTGTAATATTTTTGGATATTCAGGATTACCTATAATACCAATTAATCTTAATATAAAATATCTTTTAACTTTTTCTACATTATTGTTAAATTCTTCTGGATGTTGATAAAACGCTTCATCTAAATCATTAAATGTCATTTGCAATTGTTTTCTACCTGATAAATTACTATGTATAGTTGGTTTACCTTCTAAATTTACTAATTGGATACTTCTAGGTGTTGCCCATCTATAAAAATTAGATAATAATAATAATGTTTCAAATGGACTCCTAACCGGGTGGTATGTACTTCCACGACTATATTCGACAAAATTATGTGGATGTTTCACCATATTTAGTAATCCTTGTTCTCTTAAAATACCTCTAAGTATATATTGTCCACTACGAGTAATTAAACCATTTTTCCATTGTGTTGTTGGTATATGATGTATCATATCATCTATAGTTTCTCCAAATTTTGTTTGTGATACTGGTTTTATTAATTCCCATGGCAAACTATAAAATGTTTCTATATATATTTCTGTTAAGTTTTTATTATCATTACAAGGGTTATAATAATTTTCTATAAAAAATGGGTCTTTTAATAATTTTATATCTGTTTTTGCCATTTTTTTAGCATGTAAACATTTTTCTATATCTAATTCTAATTCATTATCTAATTCTACATCTAACTTGTCATATTTTGCCATATAATCACGATGTCTTTTATCTAGTTTGTCTTGTTTTATTTTTCTAGTTTTATAATAATCTGTTGCATCTATAATCTCTTCTCTTGGCAATAATAATTCATCATCTTCACTATATTCTATACTATCATCTTCTCTTATTGGACTTAGTGATGGCATATCTTCAACTTTATAATTTGATAAATATCTATAATCATCTATATCTGGATCATAATATCTACCCTTATAATATGCTTCAAACATATCCTCATATTTTTCTGGATATTGATATGCATCAGCAGCATAAGATCGAATATTAAATCTTTCTGAATCTATTACACGATTCGGATCATATTTTCTATAATTAGTAGATTTACCACTTTTTTCTAATTGTTGTTGCCAATATTTTTTTTTATTTGCTAATTTTTTTAAGGATTCATAATTTTTTTTCTCAAATCTTAATAATTCTTTATCTTCTCTTTTTGGTATACTATTACCATTCAGAGTTGCATTCATATAATATTGTCCCCAATTATATTTTGATTCATCTAATTTTCCTAACTTATCTAATTCTGATTGATATCTATCATTAATTTGTCTTCTTTTACTATCATAATAATCTCGTTTAATTCTACTATCAAAACCTTGTATTGCAGCATCACTTATTCTTGATATAATTTCTAAATTTAATCTTTCTTTTGGTGCTTCTGTTGGAAATCCTTTATACCATTTTGAATTCATATTATATTTATTTCGTGTTTTTTTACCTCTATATCTAGATTGTATATTTGTTGCTGCTTCACTCCTATCCATAATATTTACTGATGGATCATATGTATATACTGATGGTCTAGTCATTATACCATCTTTTAAACGCGGTGCTGTGTATCCATAATTTTGTGATTTTTTTGTTAATCTTTTTCTACTTTTTGCTCCACCTTTCATATATTATATATTATATTTTTATGTTTAAAATATATAAAAGATAACTTTACTATAATTAATTATGGATTATCCAAATGTTTCTATTTTAATGCCTTCTTACAATCGTAGAATTTTTTTACCACTTATTACTTACAATCTATCTAATATGGATTATGATAAAAGAAAACTTGAATGGTGTATTTATGATGATGGCAAAATACCATTATTTACAAATGAAACATTAAGTGAAACACGTAAACTATTAAGTCCTCTTAAAATAGTTTATAAATATGATAAAAAAAAACGTGATATTGGTGTTAAACGCAATTTGTTAGTTAAAATGAGTAAACATAAAATTTGTATTATGATGGATGATGATGATATTTATTTTAGTAGTTATATTAAACATAGTGTTGAAACTTTAAAAAATAGTAAAGCAGGATTAGTTGGTAGTAATCATATGTTATTCATTTATCCACATCATAATTATAAAATGAGTATGATACAATGTCAAGCAAAACGACAAATACATGAAGCAACTATGTGTTTTACTAAAAAATATTTTAATGGTATGCCTGGTTTTGCTAAATCATCATTAGGTGAAGGTGCTAAAATGATTGATCATAATGAAAATAATACTGCTTATACTGATATTAAACGTAGTATGATATGTTTTTGTCATGATGGCAATTCATTTAACAAAGAACAATTTTATAAATATAAAGTAGATATTCGTTTAAAAAATATGGACATATTAAATATTCTTGAAACTATTTGTGGTACAAAATATGTAGCAGATAGACCAGATAGCGATGATGAAGATGATAAAGTTACAGATTTAGATAGTAGTATTGAAATAAAATAAATATAAAATAAATATAATATATATTATAATGGCAATTACACTTGGTTTAAGTAAAGGTGAATTATATGATAAATTTTTGTTGTTTTCTAGATATGGAACTTTTCATGAAGGTTTAAATGGTAATTTATTAGATACGTTTAATCATTATCTTGAACGTTATACTAAGATATATCCAGATTTATTTGATGATTATGAATTTAATAGATTAATTGTACACTTATATATTGGACAAACACAAAATAAATCATTGGATTTTATTGATCCAATTACAAGTTTAATACACTATGGTGCTGATATTAATAAAATAGATCCAATTATGTCTCAGTTTTACTATACTACAGTATTTACAGAAATAGTTAAACAAATTATTGTGGATATACAAAACCAAGAAGAAGAAGGTTATGAAAGTGATGAAGATTATGAAGGTATATATGCATACAATATTAGACAAATAAAAGAAATATTTAATTTATTAAAACTTTTTGTATTTATTGGTATTGATGAAAATTTAGGAAATCCAAGTTTTAATTATTATATAGATAATTATTATGAAGAAACACAAACAGTTAGAGAATATGGATATCGAAAATTTTTAAAAATATATGATATGGCAAAAAATATGAAAATGTTATTTCATGCAAAACAACGTAGTAATTTTGCTAAAGTAAGTTTATTGCCACAAAATGTTTTAGATAGTGTTTTCGAACATTTAGATTATGATGTACCTATAGAAATAGGTAAAAGATTATATAATAATACAAATATGTTATCTAATTTAGATGTATTTGCTAGGTTTGATAAAAATGAAACTTATCCTATTTATATCCATAAAAAAAATGAAAGTATAAGAGATAGTTTAAGAGATATGTCTATGAAACCTAGTGCTAAGAAATTCGCAAAACGTACTATTAAAAATAGAAAAAGATATAAACGTAAATATTAAAATATTTATTATATTATAAATATGGCAAATAAAAAATCTCATAGAAAAAATTATAAGAAAAAAGGTGGTGATAATACGTCATCATCATCTCGTAGAAAAAGAAAAGAAGAAATAAGAAAGAAAACTGCTGCTGCTGCGGAGCGTAGAAGAAGAAAGCAAACATATAGACAACCAAGTTATCAACCTAGAGAGTGTAGAAATTTAAGCGATAGATATTTAGATACATATAATCCAATGGTTGATCATGGTGTAAGACATATAGATCCATTTCAAAATTATCTTCAACGTGAATGTATTGGACGCGAATGTATTTTACTTAGAAATACATTAGATAGAAAATCAATATTAGATAGAGCATATCAAACTAGACAAAGAGATTATCATCAAAATGCTATGTCAGAATTAAATAACAGAATGAATAGAACTAGAAGAAGAAATCAAAGAAATCAAACACGTATGAGTTTAAATAGAATGATGCAACAAGGTAATTTACATGAATTAGATTCCCAAGTATCTGATAATATTATGAGATTTATTTAATATTTTACCTTAGTAATTTGAATTTTTTAATTATTTTTTTTAAGTAATAAAGTTACATTAAGTTAACTATCCTATAATGGTTCTGATTCAGATCAAAATACATTATGAAAAACTTGATTATTGTTCAAAAGAATGGAAAAAAATATTGTGGAAATTGCCACTTGAAGTGGCATATCTGATATATCTTATAGCACTCAAAAAACATATGACATCTTGGGAAAATCAACATAAATATCTAATGTGGAGTATTCCAGAAAAGGTAATTACTATCACAACAGATTATGGTATCGCAATTGAAAAATTAAAAAAAAAATATGAAAGAGAAAAAGATTATACATTACATTTAAGTGATATACAAAAAAAAATTTTTAATACATCATGTCTTGAAATTATTGAAAACCTAGGTATTCAAAATCGTAGTTATGCCAAACTATATGATGAAGAAGAAAAATGTATTAAAGTTCCACAAAAATTTACAAATAAATTGTGTAAACCAAATAATGTAAATACTGAAATAACAGATGATTATAAATATTTAAGAAATGAAAGAGTTAATAACTTTACTCTTCATGATATACCAGATGATATTTATGATTTTTTAAGTAATCAACATCGTGTTATATATAATAAAAATAAACCTACAAATAAATTTTGGACGGAAAAAAAATGTCGTTGTTTTACATGTGATTTAGTCAGATATAGTTTTCGTAATCATACTATGAAAGATGTTAATCTATCAAGTATATGGCCAAAAAATAAAAGAATATATGCAAGTTCAAATTGTGAAAATTGGGGGTTTTCACGTTATGAATATATTACATGTTATGATTGGTATAAAACATATGACAATCTTGTAGTTGATATTGAAAAAAAACAATGGAGAAGAAAGAGTATCTAGAAAACCTTTAAATATATAACATTATTGACAAACCAAAAATAAATAAATAAAATAATATAATAATAATTATTATTATAATTTTTTATTTATTTTTAAGATGAAT
>VMHT01180354.1_pt1 | contig 13588 bp, 16 predicted proteins | sample 4693611 | NCBI WGS metagenome assembly VMHT01 (sample SAMN12280063, study PRJNA550983) | marine metagenome | isolation source: seawater sampled from same location over 5 years 0.02-0.2 micron viral filtrate | place: USA: collected off the coast of southern California halfway between the port... ... | reverse complement strand
ATATTTTATCTTATTAATTGAATTTCGCGATTTTATATACATATTAATGAAAAATTATCAAATAGAAGAATATGTTTAGTAAAATATTTCCAAAAATTCACGCTGAGGGATACAAATTTATAATTATTGCGGGATTAATTACTATTCTATTTTATACTTTTAGCGATTTTTTGGGTCTAATTGGTCTTATTTTAACTATCTGGGTTTATTATTTTTTTAGAGATCCAGAGAGAGTTGTTATTGACGATGATAATTATTTAGTAAGCCCAGCTGACGGAGAGATAATAAAAGTTGAGGTGGTTGATGGACCAAAAGAACTTAGCTTAGAGAATAAGAAATTTAATAAAATTAGTGTATTCATGAACGTTTTTGATTGTCATGTAAACAGAACTCCATGTAGTGGAAAGATTGAAGAAATATTATATAAGCCAGGAAAATTTTTTAATGCTTCGTTAGATAAAGCCAGTGAAGACAATGAAAGAAATTATTTTAAGATTAAAGACACACAAAATAATGATGTTATTGTAGTTCAAATTGCAGGTCTTGTTGCAAGAAGAATTGTATCAGAGGCTAATAAAGATCAAGAATTGAAACAAGGTGACAGAATAGGTATGATAAGATTTGGAAGTAGAGCTGATATTTACTATGAAAATTACGACCCTCTAGTCAAAGTTGGTCAAAGAGCCATATCAGGAGAGACATTGTTAGCCAAAAAATAAAAATGGAACAACAAAAAAATAATTTAAAAATAGTACCTAATAAAAAGAGTGCAAGAATGATTTTGCCAAATATGCTTACACTCATAGGTGTTTGTATAGGTTTAACTTCAATAAGGTTCGCATTAGATGGAAGATTTGAAATTGCAATTATAGCTATAATTTTTGCTGCATTAATTGATGGTCTAGATGGGAGAATCGCAAGACTTATTAAAGGGACATCAAAAGTTGGAAAAGAATTAGATTCACTTACTGATATGATAAGTTTTGGTGTGGCTCCTGCATTCATTATGTATTTTTGGAAATTGAATACATTAGGAAAATTTGGTTGGTTATTATGTTTAATTTATGTAATTTGTGTTGCATTAAGATTGGCTAGATTCAATATAAATTCAAATCAAGATCCGTCCTGGAAAGACAATTTTTTTGAGGGAGTACCATCACCAGCAGGTGGGATTTTAGTTTTAACACCACTAATAATAAGTTTGAGTAGTTTTAATTTTGCTTTTCTAAATTACGACGTTATTGTTCCAATTTTTTTTATTGCAACATCTTTTTTATTGATTAGTAAATTTCCAACTTACTCTTTTAAAAAAATAGTTATACCAAGAAAAACAACTATTTTCTTGCTCTTCGGAATTGTTTTATTTTTTGGACTGATATTAATTTACACATTTAATATAATAGCCATAAGTGCCACAGTTTACTTACTTTTAGTTCCTATTAGTTTTATACATTTTTCAAAGATCAAAAAAAAACAAGAAAATGATAAAAACCAAGATGACGATGAAGATCTTGAAGATGTATTATAATGAAAAAAAATGTAATTATTTCTTTAGCAGACTCTAATTATTTTTTACTTTTAAATGAATTAATTGACTCTATTAAAAGATTTAAGGAGAGTGAAGAAATAGCAATTTGTATATTAGATGCAGGTTTAACAGAAGATCAGAAAAATGAATTATCTAAAAAAGTTGAGTCAATTAAACCAGCAGACTGGGATATAGAAGTTCCAGATTTTAAAGTAAGAGGGAAAGAATGGCTTAAAAGCCAAGTTTCTAGAGCTTTTTTGCCAAAATATTTTCCAGGTTATGAAAAATATCTTTGGATAGATGCTGATGCATGGGTTAACTCATGGTACCCAATACAATTATACTTAAAAGGATGTGATAATGGTAAATTGTCAATTGCTTCATCAGCTGATCGTTCTTATGGTAGGGTGTTAAGAGCAGAGTGGTTTTTCAGAAGCTTTGCAAGAATAAAATCTCAAAACTACAAACATGCAAAGTCGTCAGGCTTTTCAGAAAAAATTGCAAGACAAGTTGCCTTGAAACCTCATTTAAATATTGGAGCTTTCGCACTAGAGGTTAATGCTCCACACTGGGAAGTTTGGCAAAAAAATCTTAGAAAAGCTTTATCTAGTGGAAAAATATGGGGGTCAGAACAAATAGCAATGAATATTACAATCTACTATGATGGCCTAGATGTAGAAATATTACCTGCATATTGTAATTGGACTCTAATTGAAGTTTTAAAATTTGATAAAAAAAGAAATACTTTAGTAGAACCATACTTGCCTAATCATGAAATTGGAATTGTTCACTTTGCAGGCAAAAATAATGATAAAATACGAAATGATAAAAATTTTGTCTCACAAATTGAAACTTTAGATGGTGAAATTATTGATAAAAAATTAAGATTTAATAATTGATAAAAAAAAATAAAATTTCAAAAAACTGGATTAGTAAACAAAGAAGAGATACTTATGTACGTCAATCAAGAATAGATGGTTATCGAGCCAGATCAGCATACAAATTAATGGAGATTAATAAGAAATTTAAAATTTTTAAAGGGGGCATGATAATTATTGATATTGGTGCCGCTCCAGGAAGTTGGTCACAGTATGCTTCCAAAGTATCTAAAAATTCAACTATAATTTCTATAGATTTAAAAAAAATAGAACAAATTAAAAATACTATTCAAATTTGTGGTGATTTTACTGATCCAGAAATTCAAATTCTTATTAAAAAAAAATTGGAAAAAAAAGCTAATGTAGTGATGTCTGATATGGCAGTTAATACAACTGGAATTAAAAATATTGACTCAATTCAAACTGGGGAATTATGTAAAGAAGCAATGACATTCTCTAAAGATGTTATTGAAGAAAATGGTTCATTTGTATCAAAGATTTTTATGGGAGGATCATTTAATGAAATTGTCGCACTCGGAAAAAAAATTTTTAGGGAAGTGAACGTTTTTAAACCACAATCAAGTCGTAAAGAGTCTAAGGAAAGTTTTATAATTTGCAAAAAACTTAGATAGCCTCTTTAATTTTAATAGGAATCGTATATAAATCATTATGGATCCTATAAAAGAAGCTCTTACCTTTGATGATGTAACTTTAGCGCCTAAATACTCAGAAATATTGCCCTCTGATGTCGATACCAGCATTAAAATCACTCCACATTTAAAACTTAAGATTCCTATTTTATCATCAGCGATGGATACAGTTACAGAAAGTAAAATGGCAATTGCCATAGGAAAGGCTGGAGGGATTGGGATTATTCATAGGAATTTAGATATAAAAAATCAAATAAAGGAAATTAAAAAAGTAAAAAAAAATAAATTACCCGTAGGTGCAGCTGTTGGTGCAGGTCCATCAGAATTTAAGAGGGCAGAGGCTATACTTAAGGAAAATTTACAAATGATAGTTGTAGATACAGCACATGGCCATACAAAAAAAGTTTCAGAAATAATTAAGTTTATAAAAAAAAATAAGGATAAAAAAACAGCCTTATGTGCTGGAAACATTGCTACACCCGAAGCAGCCAAGTTTCTTCTAAAATTGGGAGTTGATATTATTAAAGTTGGGATTGGCCCTGGTTCAATTTGTACAACTAGATTGGTTGCTGGTATTGGGGTGCCTCAATTAAGTGCTATTTTAAATGTCAGAAACGGAGTTAAAAATAAAAATGTAAAAATAATTTCAGATGGAGGAATAAAATACTCTGGTGATTTAGCTAAAGCGTTTGCTGCTGGAGCTGATGCTGTTATGATTGGTTCTTTATTTGCAGGTACCGATGAAGCTCCAGGAAAATTAATAAAAAGAAATGGCAAATATTTTAAGAGCTTTAGGGGGATGGGTTCTGTTGGAGCAATGAATAAAGGTTCAGCTGATCGATATTTTCAATCAAAACAAAAAGATACATCAAAATATGTACCTGAAGGTGTTGAAGGCTTAGCGAAATACAAGGGTGAAGTTAAAAAAATAATATTTAAATTAGTTGGTGGATTAAAGTCCTCAATGGGTTATTTAGGTTCAAAACAAATCAAGAATTTACGAAATAAACCTCAATTTGTGAAAATTACAAAAGCTGGATTTTATGAAAGTATGGTACATAACGTAGATATAGTTAAAAGTGACAGTAAATACTAATGATCAAATTATCAAATTATACCCTAGCTATTTTTATATTAATTAATATTTTTAATGTAACATTTGGGAATGAAAAATTTTTCAACAAAGGTCTAGAATTTTATAAAAATAAAAAATATGACGAAGCAAGATTTATGTTTGAAAAAAATATTGTTTTTAATCCAAAAGATTCAAATTCATATTTATATTTAGCAAAAATTTATAACATTGAGGAGGATCAAAAAAAAGAGGAGAAAAATTTAGAAACTACTCTTTTAATAGAGCCAAATAATGAAGAGGCAATTTTAATGTTAATGAAAATTGCTCTTGAAAAGTCCAATTATACAAAAGTAAAAGATTTATCAAATAAATTTACCAAAGTTTGTAAAAAACTATGTAATGAAAACAAAGATATTTTAGAGTCCCTTTCGAACATAGAGCCAAAAAATGAGTCCTAATCAAAGTTTCAATAAAATCTTAATTATAGATTTTGGTTCTCAATTTACTCAGTTGATTGCTAGAAGAATAAGAGAACTAGGTGTATTCTCTGAAATAGTAAGTCACAAACAAATTAAAAATAAAGACATAAAAAATTCAATTAAGGGAATAATTTTATCTGGTGGGCCATTAAATGTAGATGAAACAAAAAAATATTCTTTTGATAAAAAAATTATCAATAATAATATACCTGTTTTAGGAATTTGTTTTGGTCATCAGATTCTATCTAAGTTAAGTGGTGGGAAAGTAAAACAATCAAAACATAGAGAATTTGGATTAGCTAACATTTATAAGAAAAAAAATAGCCCTCTCATAAAAAATTTTTTTAACAACAAAAAAAAAATAAAAGTATGGATGAGTCATGCTGATCAAGTATCTAAATTACCCAAAAATTTTAACGTAATAGCTTCTAGTCAAAATTCCAAATATGCTATAATTGAAAATGAGACAAAAAGATTTTACGGTGTTCAATTCCATCCAGAGGTAACACATACAGAAAACGGAAAAAAACTTTTAAGTAATTTTGTTTATTTAATATGTAAAATTAAAAAAAATTGGTCATCAAAAGATCAAAAAATTCAATTAATTAAAGATGTTAGAAATCAGGTTGGAAAAAATAGAGTTATTTGTGCTCTGTCAGGAGGGGTAGACAGCAGTGTTGTTGCTCAATTACTGAACAAAGCTATTGGTAAAAATTTACATTGTATTTTTGTTAATACTGGTCTTTTGAGAAAGAATGAAGAAAAACAAGTCATATCTACTTTTAAGAAAAGATTAAAAATGAATTTAATTTATGTAAATGCAGAAAATGAGTTTTTTAAAAAATTAAAAAATATAACTGATCCAGAAAAAAAAAGAAAAATAATAGGAAATTTATTTATTAAAATTTTTGAAAGATATGCAAAAAAAATTAAAAAAGTAACATTTTTAGCTCAAGGGACACTTTATCCAGATCTAATTGAGAGCAAATCTGTCACTGGTAGCAAATCCTCTAAAATTAAATCACATCATAATGTAGGTGGTTTACCAAAAAAAATGAAATTAAAATTAGTTGAGCCACTAAAATTCTTGTTTAAGGATGAGGTAAGAAAATTAGGATTAGAATTAAATTTGAACAAAGAAATAATTTCTCGACATCCTTTCCCTGGACCAGGATTAGCTATTAGAATGCCAGGAAAAATCACTAAAGAAAAAATAAATATACTTAAAGAAGCCGATCATTATTTTATTAACGCTTTAAAAGAACATAATTTATATAATAAAATTTGGCAGGCTTATGCAGCTTTGTTGCCAGTTAAAACCGTTGGTGTGATGGGTGATAATAGAACCTATGAGTATCTTTGTTTGTTAAGAGCTATAACCTCTGAAGATGGTATGACTGCTGATTTTTATGATTTTAAAAAATCATTTATTCAAGAAATTTCTAACAAAATCGTGAATAGTATTAGGGGAATTAATAGAGTAGTTTATGATGTAACTTCTAAACCGCCAAGCACTATCGAATTAGAATGAGTAAAAAGATAAAAAACATTATAAATAAAAAAAGAAAATCAAAAATTGTTTGTTTGACAGCATATTCAAAAAATATGGCTGAAGAAATAGATAAATATGCCGATATAGTTTTAGTTGGAGATTCACTTGGATCAGTTTTATATAATTACACAACTACAAGAAAAGTTTCTTTAATAGAAATGATCAATCATTCTAAAAGTGTAAAAATGGGTGTCAAAAAAAGTTTACTAGTAGTTGATATGCCATTTAAAACTTATGATACAAATAATTCCGCTTTAAAGAATGCAAAAAAAATAATCAAAGAAACAAAATGTGATGCAGTTAAATTAGAAGGGGGAAAAAAAATTATTAAACAAATAAGATTATTAATTAAGAATAAAATTCCTGTAATGGGTCACTTAGGTTTATTACCTCAGACAGTCAAAGGAAAATTTAAATCCAAAGGAAAAAATATAAGAGAAGCAAAACAATTAATGAATGACGCTATATTACTTCAAAAAAATGGTGTTTTTGCAATTGTATTAGAGTGTGTAGCAACATCTGTTGCAAAACAAATTACACAAAAATTAAGTATCCCAACTATTGGTATTGGATCCTCAGTATATTGCGATGGTCAAGTTTTAGTAACTGATGACTTGCTTGGTATCAATGATACAAAAATAAAATTTGTAAAAAAATTTTTGAACTTAAAAAAATATATTAATTTGGGATTAAAAAAGTTTGCACAGGAAGTAAGATCTAAAAGATATCCATCTAAAAAACACTCTTACTAAAAGTATTTTTTAAACTGTTCATTTATTGATAAGATATCTAAATCTTCAAGTCCTCCAATTACCAATTGGATTGCAACTAATAAGATAAAGCCTAGACCAATATAAACAATCCATAAATGTTTTTGAATATAGCTCGCAAGATATGTTGCTAAAGCTCCTGTTAAAACCACAGAAAGCACAAGTCCAAATATCATGAAACCAAAATTTCCCTTAGCTGCACCAACTACTCCAATCACGTTATCAAAACTAATCATTATGTCTGCAAACAAAACTTTAAAAACACTTTGTATAAAAGAAGGTTCTTTAGATTTTTTGGTCGGTGATTTTATTTTTTTAATTTCAAAGAGATCTTTTCTCAAATCATTTACTATCCAAATTAAAAGTAGACCACCTAATATTTTTATAAAGTAGAATTTAAATAAATAAGTAGCAAAAAGTGCAAATATAATTTTGAAAATTAAAGCACCAGCAACACCCCAATAAATTATTTGCTTTTTATTTTTTGGAATAAAATTTGCAGAAATTACACCAATGATTATTGCATTATCTGCTGTTAAGATAATTGTGATGAAAATAATTTGGGCTAATACAAGTAATTCTTCTAACAAAATAGAAATATAATATTAGATATTCATAATAATTCAATTAAAAGTAGTATTATTTTTTTATTGATAATCATCACAATACAAAATTAAATGAATTTAAAAAAAATGGAGGATATATGAAGTTTATTAAATATTTGTTAACTACTTTAGTTGCATTTGTTTTTTCAATTAATCTTGCAATAGCAGAAAAATGGGACATGGCATTAGCTTATGGAGCTGGAAATTTTCATTCTGCTAATGCAGCTGAATTTGCAAAAAATGTAACTGAAAAAAGTGGAGGAAAATTAACAATCGTTACTCACCCTGGAGGTTCACTTTTCAAAGGTGGTGAAATTTTTAGAGCTGTGAGAACTGGACAGGCTCAAATCGGAGAAAGATTTATGTCAGCTTTGGGTAAAGAAGACCCTTTATTGGAAGTTGACTCACAACCATTCTTAGCAACATCTTATTCTGATGCAATGAAACTATACAAAGCCTCAAAAGATGAAATCATTAAAGGATTAGATGAAAAAGGTTTAGTATTTCTTTACGCTGTTCCATGGCCAGCCCAGGGTCTTTATAGCAAAAAAGAAATTAACTCTGTAAATGATTTAAAAGGACTTAAGTTTAGAGCTTATAATTCTGCAACTATAAGAATTGCAGAGCTTACTGGAATGGCTCCAACTAAAATTGAAGCTGCTGAAATTAGTCAAGCATTTTCAACAGGAGCAGTTGAAAGTATGATCACATCACCGACTACTGGAAAAAATTCTAAAATTTGGGAAAACGGTGTAAAATATTTCTATGACATTGCAGCATGGTTTCCAAAAAATATGATAATTGTAAATAAAGATGCTTGGAATAAATTGGATAAATCAACGCAAGATTTAGTTATGAAACAAGCAGCTTTAGCTGAAAGAAAAGGTTGGCAATTGTCAAAAAAAGGTAATGTTGCAGATAAAAAAGCTTTAGCAAGTGCTGGAATGGTAGTAGGCAAAGTAAATTCATCCCTGCAATCTCATTTTGAAAAAGTTGGAGAGACAATGGCTAATGAATGGTCTCAGAAAGCTGGATCAAGAGGAGCTGCTGTTTTATCAGCTTATAAATAATAAATTCTAATATAAGGCCGCTTACAAAATATGTAGGTGGCCTTAAATCAATATGTTTAAGCGGTTAAATAATAATCTAAATAAAATATATAAATTTTCGGGTTATATCGCTGCTTTATTTCTTATTTTAATAGCAGTCTTTATTATCATTGGAATTTCATCAAGAATTTTTGGTTTTTATATAAGAGGATTAGCAGAATATTCTGGATATTGTATGGCTTCAGCATCTTTTTTTGCACTGGCATATACATTTGTTGAGGGTGGACACATCAGAATTACACTTTTTTTGGAAAAACTCTCTGGTCTTAAAAAAAAAATTATAGAAATTTGGTGCCTAACTATTGGAAGTTTTTTTTCAGGTTACTTGGCATTTTATTTTATAAAAATGTTAATTATTTCTTATAAATTTCAAGAAAGAAGCGAGGGTGCAGACGAAATTTTAATTTGGATACCTCAAACTAGTGTAGCTATAGGTTCTACAATTTTTTTTATAAGTGTTTTTCATCAATTTTTTTTAAAGATTAAAGAGCTAAATGACTGAAATTTTTTTAACAATATTCTTCATAAGTGTTTTATTATTTTTTTTAGGCTCAGGTATATGGGTTGCATTAAGTATGATTGGTGTTTCTGCTATTGGAATGATGTTATTCACATCAAGACCTGTAGGTGATGCTATGGCAACAACAATTTGGGGCACCTCATCATCTTGGACACTCACTGCACTTCCTTTATTTGTATGGATGGGAGAAATATTATTTAGAACAAAACTCTCAGAAAACTTATTTAAAGGATTATCTCCATGGATGCAGAAACTTCCGGGGGGCTTGATACACGTTAATGTTGTTGGTTGTGCATTATTTGCTGCTATTTCTGGATCTTCTGCAGCAACAGTGGCTACTGTTGGAAAAATGTCTATTCCAGAGTTACGAAAAAGAAATTACCCAGAAAAAATTTTACTTGGTAGTTTAGCTGGCTCAGGAACCTTAGGTTTACTAATACCCCCATCAATTATTTTGATTATATATGGAGTAGCTGTCCAAGAATCTATAGCTAAATTATTTATTGCAGGAATTTTGCCAGGTATAATGATTGCTTTAATTTTCATGTCATATGTAATTATTTGGTCATTAATTAATAAAACTAAAATGCCCAAAATTTCTGAGGATTTTTCATTTTTAGAAAAAGTTAAGAGATCTAAACAGCTTTTACCGGTAATATTACTTATTCTTGGTGTGATAGGATCAATATACACTGGTATAGCCACAGCCACAGAGGCAGCTTCTCTAGGAGTTGTTGGTGCACTAATATTATCTTATTTTCAAAAAAGTTTAAATTTAGATACTTTTAAATCTTCTCTACTAGGAGCTACCAAAACTTCTTGCATGATTGCATTTATATTAGCTGGATCGACTTTTTTATCTTTAGCAATGGGCTTCACAGGACTCCCAAGAAATCTAGCAATCTGGATACAAAGTTTGGAACTTTCACCTTACGTGTTAATTTTTGTTCTAATGATCTTCTATATAATTTTGGGAATGTTTCTTGATGGAATATCTGCTGTAGTGTTAACAATGGCAATTATTGAACCAATGATAAGACAAGCTGGATTTGATATGATTTGGTTTGGTATATTTTTGGTTATTGTAGTAGAAATGGCTCAGATTACTCCTCCAGTTGGATTCAATCTTTTTGTGCTTCAAGGAATGGCAAACAAGGATATGGGTTACATTGCAAGAAGTGCATTTCCATTATTTTTATTAATGATTCTTGCTGTAATACTAGTTGTAATTTTTCCAGAAATTGCTTTGTGGATGCCAGAACAAATGATTAAAAATATTAATTAATACTTAGAAACTTTTTTACCTGCTATAATAGCTTCAAGTTCTTTATATTCTTTACAATTACAATTTTTTAAAACCTCTAATCTCTCTATTGCAAGGTTATGTCTACCTGTTGCTACATAAAGTTCACCTAAGTATTCATTTATACCTATATGGTTGGGATCAATTGCTAAACCTTCTAAATAATATTTCTCACCATTTTCAAAATCTCCAATTTTTCTCGTTGTAAAACCTAAATAATTTAGAGTGTTAGGTTTATTTGGTTTTGATTTATTGGACATTATTAATAATTTTTGAGCTTTTAAATATTTAGCTTTAGCTTTTTCTGTTTTACTTTTTTTTTCTAATTTTTTTGCTGCATTAATTAATTTAACCGCTTGTTCATATTTTGACATATCACTACTACTTGAACTAGATGAGCCAGCAGCCAATAAATTCGTGGAAAGTATAAAGAAGATTGAAATAGTTATTATAGTTTTCTTAATCATATAAATTTTTTCATTTTATCTAGTGTTTTTAAATTTAATCCGTTATCGATTAGATTGCTTTTTATAGATCTTGCAGTTTCTAGCGATAAAAGGTTATCTCCATGTATACAGACAGAATCTATTTCACAAGGTATTTGTTTACCACTGTGGCAATTAAGTGACTGAGTTTTTACCATTTTTAAAACATGTTTTTGTGCTTTTTCAGGATCTGTAATCAACGCATGTGATTTTTTTCTCGATACTAAATTTCCATCATCCTCATAATTCCTATCAGCAAATATTTCACAGGCAATTTTCATATCTAGCTTTTTTGCTGCTTGTTCCATTTTAGATCCAGTTGGAACTAAATAGATTAAATCCTTATTTATTTCCTTTATAACTTTTGCTAAAGTTGTGGCTAATTCGATATCCTCACATGCCATATTATTTAAGGCTCCGTGTGGTTTAATATGGGATACTTTTTCTCCATTTTTTAATGCAATTTTTTGAAGTATTTCATATTGGTCTACGATAAGCTTTGTAATTTCAGAAGGTCTCAAATTCATTCTCTCTCTACCAAAATTTTCTGGGTCATTAAAAGATGGATGAGCACCAATACTTACACCATTTTTTTTTGAAATTTTTATTACCTGGTCCATTGTTTCTTCATCTCCTGCATGGTAGCCACAAGCAACATTTGCTGAATTTACTATTTCTAATAAATCTGGATCATGTTTATTGGAATGATGTTTTGATTTCTCACCTAAATCACAATTTATATTAATTTCCATAGTATTAAATCTTAAGTATAACATGTCATGATCAAAAATATATTAAATCTTGGTGACGCAGCTTTATATTGTGATTTTGGTAAAGAGATAAATAAAGAAATTAATACAAATGTAATTAGATTTTTTAAAACTATACAAAAAGAAAATATTGAGGGTATTAATAATCTTACCCCATCCTATAATAAACTTATAGTTTCTTTTGATTTAAAAAAAACCTGCTTTAAAGATTTAAAAAAAAAAATTGAAAATATTGAAATTAATGAGATTAATAATTTTCAGAGTAAAGTTATTAAAATTCCTGTCTGTTGTGAAGAAAATTTCTCTCTAGACATAAATAGATTGGAAGAAAAATTAAATACTAATCGAGAAAAGATTTATGAGAAATTCTTTAATAAAGAATTTTTTTGTTATATGACAGGGTTCATAGCTGGCATGCCATTTCTTGGAGATCTTGATAAAGATATGAGAGTGAAACGGCTAGAAACACCCAGGGTAAAAGTACCTAAAGGTTCAGTCGGTTTAACAGAGCAATTTGCAAATATATATACATATGAAAGTCCAGGAGGGTGGAATGTAATTGGAAATACGCCAATGAATATTTTTGATAGCTCAAAGGAAACTGAACCCAATCTTATTAACCCAGGTGACACAATTATCTTTAATAAAATTTCAATAGAGGAATATCAGAATTATAATGAGTAAAATATACTTTGAAATTATCAGACCTGGTATAAACTCTACATTTCAAGACCAAGGTAGAGACAATCTTTATCACATTGGAATACCTTTTAGTGGTGCAATGGATAAAAGAAATTATCTGTTATCAAATAAACTTGTAGGAAATGAATTAGATAGTCCTGTTTTAGAATTTGCTTACCAAGGCCCGTTATTAAAGTTTCATGGAGACCAAATTAATTTTGCTATCACAGGAGATGTAAACTTTACAATTCAAAGAGGTAAAGATTATATTAATGGACAATGTTATAAATCATATATTTTAGAAAATGGTGATAAGTTAGATATTATATCTACCAATAAATCAGTTTATGGATATTTAGCAGTTGGTGCTAAATTAGATTTAAAATATCAATGGTCAAGCTGCTCTGTAAATACAAAAGCAATGATTGGACCTAATAACGGAAAGAAGCTTGAGACTAATCAAAAAATAAAAGTCTCAATGATTAATCCAAATTTAGTTAATAAAAAATTGAATTATATAAATACAAAAATAGAAAATATTAGAATTATAAAAGGTACAAATTTTGACTATTTTTCTGAGAATGGAAAAAAAATTTTTTTAGAAAGAGATTTTACCGTTTCTAAATTATCAGATCGTATGGGTATGAGACTTGAGGGTTTAAAGATTGAAAATATTGTTGATACAAACATAAAATCTGAAGGTTTGATTAAAGGTGTAATCCAAGTACCCGCTGATGGGAATCCAATTATTATGCTTTCAGATCATGGTACAATTGGAGGTTATCCAAAGATTGGAGTGGTCATATCTGCTGACTATGACAAGTTAGTTCAGCTGCCACCAGGTTCAAAAATTAAATTTAAAGAAGTAGATTTAGTTAGTGCAGAAACTTTATTTAAGATGTATGACTTAGAAACTCAAAATTTAATTTCTCAAATAATATGAATTTAATAAGAAACTTGCCAGGACCGTTATTAATATTCTTAGGAGCTTTATGTTTAAGTTTTGGAGGATTAATTGTAAAATCCTTTGAAGGAGCAACATTATGGCAAATTTTATTTTGGAGATCTTTATTTTTTTCTCTTACAGTCCTAACATTTTTAATAATTACTTATAAAAAAAAAACTTTAGAATCTTTTAGTAAATCTGGTTTACCAGGATTTATAGGTGGAATTATATTGTCTT
>VMHT01065870.1_pt1 | contig 13591 bp, 30 predicted proteins | sample 4693611 | NCBI WGS metagenome assembly VMHT01 (sample SAMN12280063, study PRJNA550983) | marine metagenome | isolation source: seawater sampled from same location over 5 years 0.02-0.2 micron viral filtrate | place: USA: collected off the coast of southern California halfway between the port... ... | reverse complement strand
GTGAATCAACCCAAACCAAGGAAAGTCGAAGTTGCAGAAAAAACTGCAACTACAAAAAAAGAGAAAAAGTCACTTCAAGAGATTTATCCACAACCAGAGGATGACGATGGTTTTGATGAAGAACATGGTGACGGAGTAAAAAAATGAGAACTTTTTTAGAATATTCATCCATTAAGGGAGGTGCATCTTCAACTGCTGATGAAGACATGAATTTGATGGACATTAATGATGACTCTGTGGTAGAGAAACTTAATGCATTTGTGGGGTCAATTGGAATGAGAGAATATCTTAATCCAGAAGCCGCAGTAAATGAGTTAAGACAAAAGTTAATGAGAGTAGGTTTACATTTTGGAGATGTGCAATTTACTGGAGAAAGTGGTGAGATGTCTATTCCTATTATCGCAAAGGGTGGTAAATTTGGAAAAGCATTAGACACACCTATGGACGAGTTTTTAGACGAACCAGAGAGTGGTAGAAGTATCAACTTTGTTTTTGAAAGACTTGCGACTGGTACACATAAGGTATTTGCACAAATCTCTTAAATGTTTGAAAAAATAACTAATGATAATGTTTTATTATTTGCATTAAAACACTATGATAATCCACAATGCGAAGGTGAAAAAGAGTTTTATGATGACATGAAACGATTTAAGTATATCAAACGATTACTTAAAAAGTATAAGGTTGATGGTATCGTTAAAGAAAGATTACTACTCAATCACATCATCATATTAAATAATGTATTCGGGCCTGATGCCGCTTCTACTTTGTTATTGTTTAAGATTGAACCAGAGCACTGGCCTCAACTAAAATCCTTTTTAGTTTATTTGAGTATGTTACCACCCAATGAATTAAAAGAGATTGATGATGATGAACATATATCTGAGGTTTTAAGGAAACTATAATGGGAAGAGCGATAGACTTATTTGTTACCTACAGATTTTTAAAAATCTTGGTAACACCTTTTGAGAAACAAGAGGCATATAAACTTGGTATCATCGACAAAGATGGTAATCGTATTCTTGTTCCAGGCACAACTAATAAACCCACTATTCTTAATACTATAAAAGAAAAGAACTCTTATACAGTTCTTCATAAATTAGTTTTCAACATTAAAAAAATATTTAACAAAGTGCCTGGTCTTAGGACAAAATTAGGTACATATGCAGCTGCATTATTTTTATTGAAGGATACATTTAAAGAGGACGTTGACCCACAAATGTGGGAAAAACATTTTATGAATTATTTGAAAGAAAACAATATTGAATTAGATGATACAATATCTGAAGAGGTTACCTTAGACGATGGTAAATTACCAAAGGGAATATATAAACTTCTACAAGATATTACTTTTGATAAAGAGGATGCAGACTCTCCAGATGCATTAGAAGGTGATGAGGTTCAAGTGTTCGATGAAACTCCACCATCTGATACTGTTTTGGGTGTAGAAATATTCCCAGTTATACATATACCAACACAAACAAAAATATATGTAAGTACTGAGGATATAAAAGAAGTCGGATTAGAGGAATTAGAACTATGATAAAATTTAATGACATAATGAAAAAGTTTTACGAAGATGAGATGTTGGGTATACAATCAGAAGATGCGCCTGCAAACTCTATCGCTGGTGGTGGTGTCTCTCTTCCTGCTGATGCAGTAAAGAAAAAGAAAAAAATGTATGATGGTCGTACCAGAGAATCAAAAGCTTTTATGAAAAGAATGTTAGAACTAAGAGCAAAAAGAGATGCGTCTTTTAGAAACTCTGTAAAAGAAAATGTCGAGTCTTTTGGTAATGAGTATCTATTTGAAGCGAATGTAGATATTCTACAAAAGATTGTAAAAGACAAACAAAATAATAAAATTAAACTAAAAGATGGAACTCTTAGAATTGACTTGTTTTCTGCGTCTGCACTAACACAAGCACTTGACAAAGTAAAACCAGATACTAAAAAGAAGATGACTGATATTATCAACAGTGGTAGTAAAGGTCAGTTAATGAAACTTCTTAGTATTATAATGAAGTAATGGTACACGCATTTGTCCTTGTGTTTATACTAGGTGGTGCTGAACAGAGAGGTCAACCGATGTATTTCAGAGATATAAATCAATGTAACTATTTTGCCTCTAGAATAGTTAAGAGATATGGTAACTATCATTTCTCTGCACAAGTACCTCAAGAACATAAAGCAACTGCATATTGTAAACCAGTGTTTATAGATAAGAATACTCAAGGATTATACTAATGGCACAATATAATATAATGTATCCAGTTGCAGACTTAAATGCAATGAAATTAAACCTTGTTGCAAAGGCGACAAAACGTATTGCAAGAAAGAAAGGACAACATCAAAACAGTCCTAGTCACTCTGACTTGTATACTGATGAGAATCCAAAGGGTACGATACATGGTCTAAAGTTTGCAACTGTACAAGATGCAAAAGATAGTGTAAAGAAGATAGAGAGTTCTGGTAAGTCACACGCACACAAGATACAAGCTGCAATTGCAATGGAACAACGTGCAAGAGTGATGGGTAAAACAGCAGAAGCTGGTATCTATCGTGCATATATCGAAAAGATGAAAAAGATTACTAAACAAAAAAACGAAGAATTTACCCAGAAAGATGTTAATGATTTAGAGAAGTTCGCAGATAGAATATTAAAGAAGTATGACATAGACGTAGAATTTACAAGACATTTCGTGGATAGACTGAATGACCCAAGAAACAGTCCAGAAATAAAAGTTGCAGAATTACAAAGGTTTTTTAAGAAGATACAAAAGAATAAAGGTAGGAATATACGAAATAATCCAGACATTGAGGCAGTCTTAAAGGATATGTCTACAAATCTGAATTTACCAGTCGTTATTAAAACAAGAGGTGATGAATTTGTAGTCACCAATAAAACTATTATGAGAAAGAAAGATTTTAAAACGACTAGTAGAGTGATTAATTATGAGAAGAAGTGGAGTGACAAGTACAAGAGTAGTATAGATTGTAATAATCCAAAAGGGTTCTCACAAATCGCACATTGTCAAGGGAGAAACAAGTAATGCAAATCGGTACAGTCACTAATCAATATATCAACAACTATCATTATCAAGGTGTTCAACTACAAAACCAAAATTATGAAAGACAAGTTGATAGAATGGAAGATTATCAAAAGATGCAATATCAACAACAACTATATCGTGAACAACAAAGGTGGTTAGCGTTTATTATGATGATGCAGTTTTTCGCAAAAAATCAGATGTGGTCACTGCTTGAGTCTACAAGATTACACAGAACACTTGATATAACAGCATAAGGAGATATGAATGTTAAATTGGATTAAAGGAAGAATAGGAGAGAGAACATCATGGGATGGTGCAGTATGTATTGCACTTGGTCTGATGATACTCTTCATGGCACCCCTCGCAAAGATTGCCGCTGGACTTGCAATCGCATGGGGTCTATGGACAATTTGGAAGTCAGAATAATGTCTATAGTAGAAACACAATTTGGTACAAAAATTGACCCTAACAGAATTGCATTAGGTTCTGCATCACCAATAACTAGGAATGGTGCGTTCTTTATTTTTTCAGTTAGAGTTGATACTGATGATATCAGAGAGTACTCATTTACCAATCGTAATAGAGCGGTTGCGATGAGGGAAGTTCTTATTTCTCATCTTGAAAATAAAATTAAAGAAAAGATGAGGAGAAGAGCCTAATGGAAGAGAATGATATAATCATAGAACAAACCACTGGTGATATCGCTGGGGGTAAGACCATCAACATTGGAACTGGTGGTGATTCTATGGGAGATGTTCAAGCAGGGATAGAATTCATTTATCATATGCGAGAACACCTTGTAGATATTGGTGTTGCAACAATCTACGGATTAGTTGTATATGCACTTGTTCTATGGATTAAAAGAAGAATCGACAATATGTAAGAGGTAACTATGTTAAGAGTATATATTATTGTCATCATACTGGGTATACTTGGTGGTTGTGCTTATGCCGCTAAGTATTACTATGACACCACTCAATCAACAATCGCACAATTAAGAGAAAATAACGCAAAGTTAGAAGTTGCAAATCAAGAGAATCAACTAACCATTAAAAAAATGGGTGAAGATGCAATACGTCTAAATGCGTTGACAGACCAATTAAGTGTAGATTTGAGGAAAGCAGAAGAGTATGGTGATGAATTGAGAAACACTTTAAATAAACACGATTTAACCCACCTTGCAAATAAAAGGCCTGGGATGATTGAGAAGAGGATGCAAAATGCGACAGATGAACTTTGGGATGACCTTGAGTCTATTACTGGTGACAACACTACTGATTAGTGGGTGTTCCAATTTTAGACCAGAGAAAGAAGTTGTTACAGTAACAAAGTTAGTTGAAAGGACTATACCTACTGTACCACAACCAAAAACTGTGCAAATGAACGACATAAAAATATATGTTGTTTCACCATCTGAAAACTACGAACAATTTGTAGAGGAGTTTTCTAAAAAGAATGGTACTGACTCGTTTATTGCAATCTCTGTTAAGGACTATGAAAATCTGTCGAAAAATTTTGCTGAGTTGAGAAGATATATAGACCAACAAAAGCAAATCATTCTCTACTACGAGGAGGCAGTAAAACCAAATGACACAGAATCTACCGAATAAAGCGTTCATCATGGCCGAGTTCTCAGCGGCCGCATATCAAGAACCAAATATCGCAAAAAGAATATTTCAACAATACAACTTTCAAGATTATAAGTTTATCTCCAGACATGGTGCTCAATGTTATGTCGTATGGAAAGAAACAGATATAGTAATTATCTTTAGAGGTACAGAACCAAAACAGTGGACTGATATCAAAGCAGACTTAGATGCAAGACAAAGAAGTGGATTACATAATCATGGTAAAGTACATAAAGGATTTCAAGGTGAAATAGATAAAGTATGGCATGACCTAATCAGACAAGTCAATTATGTCTTAGAGGGAAGTTATGACATAGATATTCATATCACTGGACACTCGCTTGGTGGTGCAATGGCAACTATTTGTGCAAAAAGACTAAGTGAAGAAATAGACGCAGTATGTTGTCTTTATACTTTTGGTTCACCAAGGGTTGGAGATAAGAAGTGGTGTAAGTCACTTCAAGTTCCACACTATCGTTTTCAGAACAACAATGACATGGTATGTAAAGTTCCGTTCTGGATTATGGGATATAGACATCATGGAAAAAATGTTTATATAAACTATAAAGGTAAAGTAGTAAAGTACAGATGGTGGAGAAGAATGATTGATAGTATGCGTGGAAGATTGAGAGCATTAATTAAATTACAATTTTTTGATGGTATCTATGACCACGACATTACAAAATATACAAAGAGGGTAAACAATGTGGTTCTGGATGATTAGTGCAATAAGTGGTTCAATATTAGGAAGTGCAACATCTTCATGGTTTGAGAAAACTGCAATGGGTAGATGGTTCTACCAAAAAACGGATAATATTTACAACTGGGCTGCAAACCGATATGGTTTGGAGATTTTAAAGTCTGAAGATAAATGGAGAAAAAAATATCCAAATATTGCAAAGAAGATGGATGACTTGGAACAAAGATTGCATATAGTAGAGAAAAGTCAAAAATCTAACAAATCTAAGTGACAAATAAATATGTCAGTCAAATCGTTGACAACAACTAAATAGTAAAGAGGAAACGTATATGGCTGCGAAATTATCAGATGACACTCAAGTTGCGATGCCCTTGAGAAACATACTATCAATTATTGCTGGAGTTGCAGTTGCTACTTGGGCATACTTTGGTATTATTGAAAGAATTAATAATTTAGAAACTGAACAAACATTGATGACCTCAGATTTGGAAAAGAATACAGAATTCCGAATTAAATGGCCTAGAGGTGAGATGGGTTCTTTACCAGCAGATAGTGAACAATTTATGTTGATTGAACATCTTGCGAGTGAATTAGAAAAACTAACAACTGAAATAGAAACTGGTAAAGCACCATTTGACCAACAACAAAAACTAACATTAGAGTTTTACGAAACTAGAATAAAAAAACTAGAAACTCAAATAGATGAATTAAAAGATAAAATAGTAAACAACCACTATGAAGCAGTAAAGAATGGAACTCACTGATGGAAATATTTTCTGGATTTATTTTGATGATGTTTATGGGTGGAGCAGACACACCAACTGAATTTACACCTAGAGATTCAATGGTGCATTGTCTAAGTACGAAAAGAAAAATAAAAAGAACTCAAGGGCCAAGTGGCCCAAGATGGGTATGTCAAGAAGGTGAAATAGAAATGATAATTATTAATGGTGACAAACATCCAAATAAACTTTTAGGTTTGGATTAATACAAAATGTCAGTTGAAACAGAGATAGCATTATTAAAAAGAGAAGTAGATGACATGAAGGGTATTCATGCTCGTCTAGATACTGCTATTGAAAAGATTGCTGATGTTTCAAGTTCTTTACATACAGTTATCGCTGTGCATGAAGAAAAACTTGCAAGACAAGAAGAAGCACTAGATGGTAACGAAAAACACTTCAGAGACAATGTTCAAGAATTACATTCTAGAATTACCACCAATGCAAAAGAAACTACTCTACATATGAATGAAATGGAAAGACGATTACAAGAGGAGTTCTCTAAACTTAGAGGCGAATTAAGTAATAGAGTTGGTGTGTTGGAGAAGTGGAAATGGGTAATTATTGGTGGTTCTATTGTCGCTGGTTTTATTCTACAAAAACTAATTTCTATAAATATCTGACTTGACAAATCGTCATAACTAGTATATTATGAGTAACTATGAATACATATGTAGATGTGAAATATCTCAACTTAATGTCGCACCGATTAGAAAGGTTCTCCAAAAAAGGAGATAACCTATGGAATTTTCGTTGTCCATTCTGTGGAGATTCAGATAAAAACAAATCTAAGGCTAGAGGTTATGTTTATAGAGTTAAGGTAGACTTATTCTATAAATGTCACAACTGTGCTAAGGGAACAAACTTACCGAACCTAATTCGTGAAGTTGATGAATCCCTATATAGAGAATACTTGTTTGAAAGATACAAGGGTGGTGAAAAGTCTGAGGACGTAATAGAAAAGTTTACGACTAGACCTCTTTTTCTAAAGGGTAAATCACCACTTAAATCTAACTTGATAAAGAAGATTTCTTCATTAAGTCATAATCATTATGCGAAAAAGTATGTAGAGAAAAGACGTATTCCGTCTGATAAACATTATCTTCTCTACCATACTGACTCGTTTGAGAAATGGTCTAATGAATGGTGTCCTAATAAGTTAGATGATAATAATGATACTGCAAGGTTAATAATACCTTGTATTGATGAAACGAATAAATTTTTTGCTTGTCAAGGAAGAACCTATGATTTTAATTCAAATCAATTACGATATCAAACTAGTAAAGTTGATAAAGACAAGCAAATCATCTTTGGTCAAGACAGACTTAAATCCAACCAACCATTATACGCAGTAGAAGGCCCAATCGATTCACTATTCGTGGATAATTGTGTTGCTGTCCTTGGTTTCAATAAATTTAAGTTACTGTCAAAAGATTATACGATACTACCAGATAACGACAGACGTAATTATGAAGTATTGAATAATCTTAAACAAAGGATTGAAGATGGATATAATGTTGTTCTATGGCCTGATGATATACGAGAGAAAGATATTAATGATATGATTATGTCTGGAATGACAAAAGACGAATTAAAAACTATAATACATAACAACACTTATCAAGGTAATATGGCCTTGTTAAAATTTACAACTTGGAGTAAGAGGAATGTCTAATCAATTACCGACACAATATCAACAATTCATTCATCTTTCAAGATACTCTCGTTGGTTACCAGAAGAAGGTAGACGAGAAACTTGGAATGAAACAGTAGGAAGATACTTTAACTTTTTTGAAGAGCATCTAGACGAGATGCATGGTTTCAAACTAGATAATAAAACTAGAACTGAACTTGAAGAAGGGGTCATGGATACATCTGTGATGCCCTCTATGAGGTGTTTAATGACCGCTGGAGAGGCGTTACGAAGAGAAAATATCGCTGGATATAATTGTTCTTATGTTGCAGTAGAGAGAGTTTCCGCCTTTGATGAAATACTTTATGTGTTGATGAATGGAACTGGTGTCGGTTTTTCTGTAGAAAGACAGTTTACAACTAAACTTCCAGTTGTTGCAGAAGAATTTTACCATTCAGATACAATGATTACTGTTGCAGATAGTAAACTAGGTTGGGCGAAAGGTTTTAAAGAACTATTGGGAATGTTATACATTGGTCAAATACCAAAATGGGATTTATCCAAAATACGTCCTGCTGGTGCTCCACTCAAAACATTTGGTGGTCGTGCGTCAGGCCCAGAACCACTAGAAAGATTATTTGAATTCTGTGTCACAACATTTCAAAATGCAAGGGGTACAAAACTATCTTCACTACAGTGTCATGATATTGTTTGTAAGATTGCAGAGATTGTTGTAGTTGGTGGTGTACGAAGAAGTGCATTGATTTCACTATCAAATCTATCAGACGATAGGATGCGTCATGCAAAGTCTGGTCAATGGTGGGAACAGAACGCACAAAGAGCACTTGCAAATAACTCTGCGTGTTATACAGAGAAACCAGATATTGGTATATTCATGGATGAGTGGAAAGCACTCTATGATTCAAAGTCTGGTGAAAGAGGTATATTCAATCGTGAGTCTGCAAACAAGATGGCTGCAAAGAATGGTCGAAGAAGTATTGAAGGTCATGAATTTGGAACGAACCCTTGTTCTGAAATCATCTTGAGAGATAGAGAGTTCTGTAATCTTTCAGAGGTTGTTGTCAGACCAAATGATACAGAAGAAACTCTTATGAAGAAAGTAGAACTTGCAACGATTCTTGGTACGTTTCAATCAACACTGGTAAACTTTAAATATGTTTCTAATATGTGGAAAAAGAACTGTTCTGAAGAAAGATTACTAGGAGTATCACTTACTGGTATTATGGATTGTATTCTTACAAATGGTAAACAAGGTAATGTTGCACTAGAGTCACTTCTTAATAAACTAAGAAAACACGCAGTAGAAACAAATAAAGTATGGGCGAAAAAGATTGGTATCAATCGTGCAGCCTCAATTACTTGTGTCAAGCCTAGTGGAACTGTATCACAGCTTGTAGATGCGGCTTCTGGAATTCATGCAAGACATAACGAATATTATATTCGTACAGTAAGAGGTGATAAGAAAGACCCACTTACTCAGATGATGTCTGATGCTGGGTTTCCAGTAGAAGATGATGTGATGAACCCAAGTCACACTGCTGTATTCTCTTTTCCAATGAAAGTAGATAAAGGTGCAGTATTCAGAACTGACATGACTGCGATTGAACAACTTGAGTTATGGTTAGTCTATCAGAAACATTGGTGTGAACATAAACCATCTGTGACTATCTCTGTAAAAGAACATGAGTGGTTAGAAGTTGGTGCATGGGTCTATGAACACTTTGATTATATGTCTGGTGTAAGTTTCTTACCATTTTCGGAACATACATATAAACAAGCACCTTATCAAGATTGTGATAAGGAAGAGTACGAAAAGATACTCAAGAGTATGCCGAAGATTGTGGATTGGTCACTACTAGGTGAATATGAAAAACAAGATATGACTATCGGCTCTCAAGAACTTGCTTGTTCTGCGGCTGGTGGTTGTGAGATATGAAACTGATTGTATGTGAGTCATGTGACGCTGAGTTCAAAATAAAACACACGATGGACAAAAGATTATATAACGAAAAATTTTGTCCATTCTGTGGTGAGGCGATAAAAGAAGAAATGGAAGATATAATAGAGGATTACGAAGATGAATACTATTGAATGTAAATGTGGTATATGTGGTCATGAAGACCACTGCTACGAAAACTGTAAAAAAGAAAATTGTGAATGTGAAGTGTGTGAGTGTGTATGTTGTAATGAAGTGACTGCAAACGATGGGATGTAAAAACTGTGGTCATAACTCACACTGTAGATTACCATTAAGAGATGTTGGATTATTTGGGAGAAAAAATCCAGATAATCTGGGTGCAATAATATGTCACAATTGTATTTGTGATAAATGTGAAAAAGATTATGCAAGATGGTCTAAGACTTCAGACCAATATAGTGAATGGGTAGATGATGAGAATAGCTATACGGATGAAAGAATTGTATGAAAACGCAAAGTGCGAAGGCGAAAGGTCGCAGACTCCAACAATGGTTTCGTGACCAACTTATAGAAAAACTTGAAGTGCATCCAGAAGACGTTGAATCAAGGTCAATGGGTGCTGGTGGAGAAGATTTAATTATGGCGAGGGCTGCGAGAGAAAAGTTCCCTTATTCTGTCGAATGTAAAAATCAAGAAAAGTTAAACGTATGGGAATCATACTCTCAAGCAGTTGATAATTGCAAAGATTACGAACCAGTGGTTGTGATTAAAAGAAACAATCATAAAGCACTGGTTGTGGTTGATGCAGAATATTTTGTAGGACTGCACAAGAATGAGAAGGTATGACTATAAGAATCATACACTTGAACTCAAAGGTAGTAAGGGAACAGTGTATACTGATAATAAACTTCTTTTTAGGGGTGATGGATATATTGCAATTAAAATGTTTATAGACAATTCTAATAGTGACCCAAATGTAGTGAAACTATTTAAATCACAACTTGAGATGCGAGAAGACTGTAAATACAAATTACAAGATGAGATAATGAAAAGAAAAAGAGAAGAAAAAAAGATGGTTGATGATATGAAACCGATACCTAAAAAAGAAGCACCAAAACCTACTAAAAGAAAGAAATCAGTAGATAAACTATTTAATTAGGAAATACTATGTTAATAAGTGAAGATATTAAATTAGACTATTCAGACGTTTTAATCAGACCCAAAAGGTCAACAATGAATTCCAGAAGAGAAGTATATCTGGGAAGAACTCACAAGTTTTTGTGGAGTCAAAAAGAATGGAGTGGTATTCCAATCATGTCTGCAAACATGGATACTGTAGGAACACCAGCGATGCACTCTGTGTTATCAAAACATGGAATGATAACGTGTCCAGCGAAACATCTTCTTAAAAATAATATTACCATGTTTAACAGTGGAAATGATAATATCTGTTGGTTCGGTGGTATTAACGATATTGAATTACTTTCAAATGTAAAATCAGATTTCATAGGTATTGATGTTGCAAATGGTTATACAATACGTTACGTTGATGCGATTAAAGAACTACGAGAAAAGAACCCAGATGCAACCATTGTTGCTGGAAATGTAGTTACTGCTGATATGACACAAGAGTTAATATTAAGTGGTGCAGATATTGTAAAAGTTGGTATAGGGCCTGGGTCTGTTTGTACGACAAGAATTAAAACTGGTATTGGGTATCCACAACTTAGTGCAGTAATAGAATGTGCAGATGCAGCTCATGGATTAAATGCACATATCATTGCAGATGGTGGTTGTACAAACTCTGGTGATATTGTGAAAGCGTTCGCTGGTGGTGCAGACTTTGTAATGATTGGTGGAATGTTAGCAGGACATGATGAATGTGATGGTGAGGTAGAAAATGGAGTAATGAAATTTTATGGTATGGCTTCTGAGTCTGCAATGGATAGACATGATAATCATAATGAATATCGTGGTGCAGAGGGAAAGACAGTAGAAGTTCCATATCGTGGTAAAGTAGATGATACTATAAAAGATATTCTTAGTGGTATTCGTTCTGCGTGTACATATGTTGGTGCAAAGAGATTAAAGACACTCTCTAAATGCACAACATTTGTAAGAGTTAACAATACTCACAATACTGTTTACGGAAATGCATAATAGAGTTTCGTTTTTGTAATGAGTGTTTTGGTATAAATAGTAGCGTTAGTTTAAGTCTAAACTAACTTTTTCAAAAATAAAGGAGAACAAAATGTCTGTGGCTGAAGCCGTATACGAGGGAACGTGTCATATATGTGACGCAGTGAAATCTTCCTTCTTAAAAATGTTTTATAATATACAAAGAGGAAGACAGTTAAGTGCAAACCAAAAAATATTTCAAGAAATGATGTATATTGATAAGGATGCTGGTTATCATTTAGCGAATATGAATGAAAGAACCAATAACGAATATGACAAAAAAATTAGTGATTTGAGTCATAATCTTAAATGGGGTTGGGAAGATAACGGAGAAGATTAATATGAAATTTTATTTACCATTTTTTATAGTAGTGATGATGATTACAGTTTTACTATCATCAGTTCGTGCAGAGGAAGTTGTAGAACCTACTCTTGTAATTGAGATGTTGAACAAAAAAGGCAAACAGAAAATGATTTATAGTGAAGAAATTGCAAGAGTTCAAGTTGGTGATACAATTAGTTGGGTGCCTACATCAAAAGGACATAACGTACAGTTTGTGTCAGTACCAGAGGGTGTAGAAAAGATAAAGAGTAAGTTGAGTAAAGAAGTATCGTATACTTTTGAGACAGAAGGTGTATACTTATATCTCTGTACTCCCCACGCTGGTATGGGAATGATTGGATTAGTCTTTGTGGGTGATTCGCTTGAGAACCTCGATTCGGTGAAAAAACACAAATTAATGGGTAAATCCAAGAAAAAGTTTAAAAAACTCCTAAAAAATATTTAAAAAAAATACTAAACCCTTGATTTTCAAGGGTTTTTTTTTACCTTTTTTACTTGACATTGTTCTCAGAACGTAGTATAGTGTATATGTAATCAAGAGAAAGAGAATTAATGTTAGAACAATACGAAAATGAAATCAAGGTCTGGGAAAAAGAACTCGCTAAGTTAGAGAAAATGAAGAAGACGCCAGGTATTGGTTATGCAAAAATTGTTGCGAAAAAAAAGATTACAGTATACAAAGATATTGTTAATGAAATGAAGTTAATACTAGCTATATAAGGAAGGTAAAAATATGGGAATGTCAAGTTACGTTTTAGATTGTGAAGAAAAGTTTTGGGATGGTGTTGTAGACATCATCAAAGAGTCAGATACTATTCAAGAAGCAACTGGAAGAGCTATGGAACTTTGGAAGAAAGAAGTTCCCTTCTTAGATGAAGATGATGTGTTTGGTCAAGTCGAGGATTATTGGTCAGACTTTTGGTCAAATTATCTTTAAATAGTTGTTGACATATTATGAGAATATGTTATTATAATAGTGTAAGTGATTCGTTTTTAATATGAAAGGTAAAATATGTTTGATAATTTAAAAAATTGTGTTATTAAAGATTTAAATGAGTTGTCTAAGTTGGGTGTGGATATAGGGTCTGCATTAACCAAGGTCAAAGCTGGTTTCTTTGACGAAGACATTCAAAATTGGTCTGAGGGTGGTTGCTCAACTAGAGAAGCAACTGACATTATAATGGTTATGTCAACACTATGAAAATAGTTGTTGACAAATATTGTCAATATGTTATTATAATAGTGTAAGTGATTCGTTTTTAATATGAAAGAAAGTGAGAAAAATATGAAATACATTGTTTATCCTACATTGGGAAAAAAGTCTAACAAGGTTGAA
>VMHT01204963.1_pt1 | contig 13593 bp, 12 predicted proteins | sample 4693611 | NCBI WGS metagenome assembly VMHT01 (sample SAMN12280063, study PRJNA550983) | marine metagenome | isolation source: seawater sampled from same location over 5 years 0.02-0.2 micron viral filtrate | place: USA: collected off the coast of southern California halfway between the port... ... | reverse complement strand
TTCGTGTCAAGCTCACCATGACCCGTGGTGAAGATTCAACAGCAGATGTCTTGGTCGTACCCGCTGAAACGACCTACACGGCAGGGCATCTTATCGAATTGGACGACCAAACATGGCGTATTCGAGCAATCCACACTGGCCGAGGCCGAACGCTTCGGGGTACTGTTGAAGCACCTGACATCAAGCGAATGTATCTGCATGAACCTCCGAATCCTGAGTATTTCGCACCTCGCACACCTCGTGAAAGACGTCAAGCATGGAAGGAAGGGAAACTTGGATTCAATCCAAACCCAATTCTGCCAAAGGAGATTGTCAAGAAGGGCGTCACTCCGAGTAACAAGCGCAAGCAGAAAAAGCCTCGGAGATAATCAAGGCCGATTCGTCCAAGGCATGAGGAATGCTTTGGCGTATTGTTTCCCAAGTGTCGGATTTTCCTGTAATCGACGAATACTGTATTCATACCATTTCTCACCATAAGGCACGTACACTCTCGTACGATGGCCTGCTTTTGCAAGTTTTCTCCGCAAAGGGCCTCGTACACCCAGCAGCATTTGGAACTCATACCCTGGGCCTTTCGCATCTCTCTGAGGACCAGCGTTGCTTCTCGGATCGGGGATATTCGGACCCATACCGTACCCTTCAAGCGCCGATTTAGCGTATTCGATTACCGGGATATCATGGCTGGCGATTGAACAGTATGAGCCGGCAGCGAGCATACGGTCAATGCACGCATTCGTTGAATCGACAATATCTTGGTACGAAGTAAAGGCAATGTCCTCTGGTTCAAGGTAAATGCCTTTGCAAATTCGGTAATCAGCGTTTGGCCCAAGTTCGGTTTCAAGTTCGTTGATGTCGTCGAGCGTTCTGAAAAGGCGACCTTGAAGAACGGTTCCAACGTTCGTAAGACCTCGTTTGTGTAAGTTGATAACAGCCTGAATCGTTGAAGTAGTCACACGATGGTCTTCCATATCCAACCGAACAAAGAGGTTGTGAGTGTGTGCGGTACGAACCAGCTTTTCGATATTATCCATACCTATTTGTTCATCAATGAGCAAACCAAAAGCGGTAGGCTTGATGGATAAGTTGGCATCGAGATTATTTGCAGTTATTGCTTCGATGACTTTCATGTATTCATCAATAAAAAACTGTGCTTCTTCGATTGAAGAAATCTCTTCACCGAGGACATCAACTGTGAAGCACGCATCTTCTTTAGACAGTCGCTTCATAATTTCTACGGCATTCTCAATATTTGGTCCAGCGACATATCGCCGAGAAACCCAGCCTACAAACCATCGAGGCATGCGGATGGTCATGGCTACGATTGATTTTGAAACCCACCCGACCATACGCTCACCTTATTGTGTGTCAGTGAAGGAGACTCTTGAGGCTTACCTTCCGCAGTGCTCTCATTCAGATTCAAGCAGAGCACGAATGTTCTTTGAAGTGAGGAGAGGCGCTTGAAGCGTGGCTAGGTGGTCGCGAATTGCTTGTCGCTGCCAACCTTTGAACGCCTTTTTGTCCATTGAAAAAATAATTTTTCCATTCGGAAAAGCGATTTGAGTTGAACTGAATGCCGCATTAATCGATTGCTTCCAATTACCACCCGGCAAATCTCCATAGTCACTTGGTGGGGTAAACGGCAAGGCATAGGTAGCCAACATGTGCCCAATATGGACACCATCCAATTGTGCAAGAAGGTTCGCACGTGGAGCATAATGTCCACCGCCGAGTGTTATCAAAACTAAGTCACCGTTGTTTGATTCTGCATCCCATTGCCCAAATCCTTCACCACCATCCAAACCCAATCCACGATGGATGATTCCAGCGAGGCATTCAGCAGCAGGAACATGCCCCCATGTTGCATCGGTCGATCCTACTTCGATGAAAAGTGAGGGTACTTCCAACCAAGGTCCATGATGAGTGACTTCCAGCGAGGTGTCAAATTCAAGACCCAAATCGGTCGATGAAGCGACGAGAAGCAGTTCCTTCCACCAAGATGACAGTCGTGGAGAAGGAGGTGGTGCAGCACCCGCTTTTCCGCCGTAGAGTGCTTCTTCACCAGTATCGAGTTGCATCACTCCGATGGGATGTAAAGTGAGCGAGGGGCGGCCACTCGCTGCAGAGTGCCTCGATGGAAAAATGACCTCAGATGGCGATTCACCTGTCGCTTCAAGCCAGCGCCGAGCGAGATAGTCCTCACGTAGAATACTACCTGGCAAATACCAGATTCTACAATTTCGTAGTCCAAACGCAGGATTACCCTCAACATCAGCAAGAGGCGTCCACTCTGCAAGCCGCATCAGGGCATCTGCTTGGTTGGTCGATGCAATGTCAGTACTACTCACTGCGATTAAAACAATCTTGTCACCGCCCATACTCCAGCGATGCAACAGCGACTTTTGAATATCGCTCATACGAGTATTGACAAAGTGTCACGATGACCACGGTGCATGTCCGTTGGTAAGGTGAACCCACTTCCGTTCCACCCAAACCAAATTCTTCGCTGGGATGAAGGGTATGTCGCCATAGGCGTCGACGGTGATTTTCTCTACTTGGATCATAATCTCGTGCAAAAAGGTGAGCCGAAAAAACCATTCCCAAGTTCGGTAAAAAAAGCAGTAATTGTGGAAAAACGACTAATCGCATCGTGGATTGAGCATGAACTCATGGTTGCCCGAATCGCTGGATTCGACCTTGGTACTGAGTTTGTGAACGGCCCGGAACGAGGTGATTTGCGCTCAAGGACAACCATTGCCGCAGCACTTCACCCGGAAGGTACAGCATGGTCACATGTTCTCGATGCTGAACCACTAGCTATGGGTGCAAATCAAACCCAATTCGCCTTCATGCTTTGGAAGAGAGGCCTCTACGCAATGGGGATCGATGCTGGAGAACACTGGAGAACAGCAGAACCCGGTTGGAAAGAACTGGAAAAACTGCCGCATGCTGAAGTGACCGTCGAAATCACATTTGATGATGATAAACTCCATGTCTGGTCCAGAGGTGGGGGGAGAATCACATACGATTCAGGAAGTGGAAGACGACTCGAGTCTATTCTAATTCCCTTTGAAGGGATACTCAACTCCGTATATTCAAGCAACGGAAAGCATTTACTTTGCTTTGACAGCGGCGATATTGTTTGGTTCTCAAACGGTGAAATACAAAAATCCGAATCCCTAAACGGTGCAGTACAACACGCAGTGTGGAATGAGAAATTAGAGCGGTGGCACATTGCTGGTTGGAGAGAGGAATGTGTATGGTCCATGAATGAAATGACACGTTCGCAACTTGATGAGATTCCTGTCCAGATTGTAGAATGCGCGGACCACACTTACGTTTTAATGAACAACGGACATTTTGTCCGTTCGACACTGTGACTGACTCAAGAAATCCAATTCAATTGGACAACACAGTAAGAACTCGATGAATTAGGTTAGAACTCACACGAGTTCGCCACGCAGTTCAGTTGCGAACTATGTTCAAGCAATTGGTTCTGTGTGACCGCATCGACCGCATGACTTGCGATCTTTGTGTGTCGCAAGGAAAACTCCAGGACCGCAAATCGGACAGAATTCAGCCTTACGGGTGAGTGTTCCGTCTTCACCGACGGAATACTTGGACCACTTTGCGCCAGCCTTAGGACCGTCTCCCATCACTGGTCACCTCCTTCGTCAGCAGATGCGCCTTCTTCAGATGCTTTGCCAGAGCGGAATTGCTCGTGGCGCTTGTGGATGAATTCAGGTTCGACAGTCATCGAAGCGGAATCGCCGTAAATGAAGGCCTTACCAGTCGTGAGAGGTTGGCCAAATCGAGTGTTGCATTCCTTAACTACGATGCAATCAGGGTTTGATCCAGGTTCGAGGGTTTTCACAAGGTCCATGACCGCCTTGCGAGAAGGCGTAGATTGGCCGATGTGCTGCCAGCGGAAGTTGATTTCCACTCGGTTGAGTAACTTGTTTTCTTTGCGTGATACGATTTCCATATTTTTCATCTCCTTAACGAATACTTACTTTGAGAGCATACTTTCCTGGCTGTTCAACCTTCAATCGCTTTGCAATTTCTGACCGAGCGGGATTCATGATAATGACATATCCTTGGTGCTCGGAAGAAACACGAGCAGAGGGGTGGCGAGGACACATGTCTACGCCGTCATCGAGTACAAGGTGACATTCACCGCATGCAAAAGGAATCTTTACCATACATCACACCTCACTGGTCGTCGTCTTCACCAAGCCAGTCATGGCAGCCAAGTCCAGATTGTTTACTGGTAAGTCCGATCTTCGAACGGCGAGGATCAGAAGTATCTGGTGAGAGAGAGACAATACGTGCTCGAACGGAATCACCAACACCGATGCTACGGTTTGATTGTCGTCCTTGGATGACACCTGCGCCGACGTTTGCTTCGACTTGGTCTTCCATGATTTGCGACTTGTGAAGCAGAGCTTCCATTGGGCCAATTCGGACGAAAGCACCGAATTCGTTGACTTCAGAAACTGCCCCTTCGACGACTTCGTAGTCATCCATGCAGAACAAGACTGCATCGAATCGAACCTTTTGGTAAATGGCGCCGTCACCGTGAATAATTCGTCCACGTCCGAGAGGCTCGTGGTTCGAGGTGACAAGAATGAAGCGGTTTTCTTCATCGAAGCGTCCTTCGAAAGCAGTCATAGAGAGACGGTCAATGTGGTCGTTTAACGATGCACCCTTGCGCATGTACTCTGCTGGAATGCGAATGGTGTCTTCCTTTGTGACAATTTTATACATCGTTTTCACCTCAAGCCGCTCTCAAAAAGCAACGATAAAGAAGGAGTGGGATGTACCCATTCCGTCCTTCACCGGCATTGCCTCGGGAGAGAAGTCGACCGTAGTCATTCTCGCCACAGACGACCCCTATTTAATCCACTCGCCCATGAAACCGTAGACTGCGAAAGAAAATGTGGTGAATTAACACCTGAACGAGGCGTTCCTCTACCGTACAGAAACGGTGTATTCATACGCACATCGCCATAAGCCATAACAACCCCCCGACCCCCCTACTACTTGATGTCGAGCAATGCATTGCGTCGGACCGGGAAATTATCCGGTGCAATCGTGCCGCTTTTGCTGTTCCTATTTTCTTCATTATCACCCGTTATTCTTGATTTTGCGAATACTTCATCGGAACTCGATGGACAACCAAACCCGGCTGCGACTGGCTCAGAGGGCATGTGGAGTGGACTGGACCAACCTTGGGGTCAATACGGTCGAACACCCACACATAACGGCACTATGCCAAACCACGGTCCTGATGGAGGTCCAGGTGTCGGAAGCGTTGCGGATGTTTCAGAATACGGGGTGATTGATAGTCCAATCGTCAACTGGGTTGGGCTTGATGATGGTGCTGACGCATACGGTTCAATCATTGCCGACTTTTCTAACAGTGTGACTGCACCACCAGCTGCACTTGAGCGCTGTGGTTACGGTGAACTCTTTGCTGTGATGGTTTGGAAAGAGGGAATTGAGAGCATGCTGGGGATAATGACTGGTGACGATGCCAAAATCGCTTGGCAGGTGAACCTTGGTGAAACCGTAGACATACGCTCGACCCCAATTGTCCATGACATCGATGACGATGGGAAGCCAGAAATTGTGGTTGTTTATGACACATCGAACAGTTTGCAAGTAGAGATGTGGTCACCTGAACTCACGTGTTCGGAATCCGGGTGGCAGAAAAACGGTCACAGCAATGAGAAAGTGTGGAGTTACAGCGACAGCGACTACCGCATTGGTATTGGCAGCCCACATACCCCATCGAGTCAAACGAATCATCGCTCAGTAACGCAACCGCTTCTTGCAGACCTTGCAATAGATGGATCTCCGGAACTCGTTATTGCTGTTGTAAATCAAAACACTGACGATCCTACAGTACTGTCCTTTTCGCTTACCACCAGCGTCCCTTCTGAACCAGACTGGAATGTAGCCCTCGACCGAGGTACTCACCCATCGGACCCAACATGGGCAGCTCTCGACAGTACGACCACTGCAATTGTCCTTACGACCATTGACTCAAATTCTGGAAACATGTGGATTTGGAGGATTGATGGTGCATCAGGTTCGCTGGACTGGGAGCGGGTTGCTGTTCAAGGAACAGATTCCGACAACGACTCGCCAAGGTTGCGCTTACCTGGCCCGGTGATTGTACAATTGGACAACGATGCTGCACCAGAGATGATACTCACCGTCCCAACAGATGCGAACGGTGCAACGTCCGGCAGTGGAGCTCGATACGTCGGTATGGAACTCACATCGACGAGTGAAATATTCAATTTCCGTGCTCAAAACGGATATGCTGACGCTCAACCTTTACCAATTGATACAACGGACGATGGCATTCATGACCGCCTGTGTTGGGTCACATGGTATTCAGAGTCATCGATTACGTTCAACCGGAAAGGAATGCTTGGCTGTCACGACATCAGTCTTGAAACCCCGATTAAGGAATGGAGCCGAGATTTACAACGCGGCACCGGCAATGATAACGATGAAATCGCTGTTTCATCACCGATATGGATGGACATCGTCGGAAACGACGAACCGGAAATTATCGTCGCCTTCGGCCAACGCCTGTGGGCATTTGATGGCGAAACTGGCGCATCTGCAGACATCAACAACCAATGGTCATCCCCACTGGCAATGCCGCATAGAGTGTGGGCCGGACCTGCAGTAGCAGACATGGATGGCGACGGTACACTTGACATTCTAATCGGTGACACACTGGTTTCCCAGAGTGTTGCAGATTTTGCACCGTTGGCCGATGGGCGTGGAATAAGTTTCAATCCAGCAGAACCAGACCCTGGTCAACAGGTCACTGTAACCGGCCAGTTTTCGAATATTGGGACAATGGAAAACGAGGACGACCTCGATGTGGTTCTGCTCATGAACGGCAACGAGATTAAACGTGAACGATTCGATGATGTTGAACCGGTCGCACCATCAGGAGAGGGTGGGCCTCTCACATTCAGTACCGTCATTATTGCGGAACTCGGGATTCACAACATAACCATGGTTTTGGACGTGAATGAGAATTTAACCGAAGCACGAAAGGACAACAATTTGGCTACTGTGGAACTCATAATTGTCGAACCATATGTCGGACAAATCGATGTGCCTGCTGAAGTCACACGAATTTCTCCAGGTACAACAGAGCCTGTGGAGATTGGCGTGATGGCAACCGGTTCACGAACAGCTGACTGGACACTTTCTTGGGACGGCAGTGCATTGCCAACTGGATGGAGTTTTACACCTCAGAACAGCGCTTCGCTTCAACAAACACTCACTCCGAACACTGCCGTGGCAATCGTGTTTGATGTGAGCATACCTAGCGACGCTATGGGCGATGAGAACAGCTACGTGGACTTGACCTTGACCTACGATGATGACAATTCTGTGACCTCTACCGTGAGAATGCCGCTGGAGGTTCTTCGAACCCGTGGGCTCTCCGTGACCGGTCCGAGTGGACTTGCAGTTAGCGAAGGTTATGGACGCATTCAGAGCACTGCAAAGGCTTGGATGGTCGTTGAAAATCTCGGTAATGCTCAAGAATCGACTGCTTCTATTGATTGGACTGCTACATCATGGGGCGGTTCACCATCCCTGCATACATCAGACGGAACCGAGGTTTTTGCACTGACACTGCAACCTAAGGAGGATATCGAATTGTTCGCACAACTCAGCGTACCCTCTTCACAAGGACTCGGTTCAACCACCTCAACAACGCTCACCCTGTGTATCGGTAGCGGTGCTGATACGCTCTGTCAAGACCTCTTGGTTGAATTCACTGCTGTCGCCGCTGCTGTCGAACCGCTTCACATGAGAAGCCTCCCTAATTCGACGCTCTCGTGGCAGGTTGCTGCAGATTTACCTGCGTCCGGGGAACTAACATGGAACATGGTTGATGCACAAATGGTTCAATCCGGATGGCAGTGGTCCACAACTGGCGACCTCACAATCAACGGCTCGAACATTGAGATCAGTGGGTCAAGTAATGGTTTTGCGAGTGGAGTACTTACCCTCTCTTTGCCACCAAATGCCGTTCCGCAACGGCATGTTTTCATCACTTCAGACCCGTTCACCGACAATTCTAATCTATCATTCTCTCTGCAGGTTTTGCAAATCTATCGTTCCCAGGCCACACTGCTCGAACCACTTCCGGCATCCCTTGGTGAAAGTGTCTCGATGAATGTAAGTGAAGGGCAAAACGTCCGGCTACGCCTTGAGAATCCAGGGAACGGCGAGGATGAGTTTCTGCTTACTGCAGTAGCTCACCCAATTGACGGGGAATCTGTACCACCGTCGGTCGAGTTTCAATTCGTATCTCAAGAGCAACGCTTGCTCGGTCCTTTGGCCTACACCATTGCCACTGTTGAGGTGACACTGAGTGAAGAAGTACCTGCACAAACTCCGTTCGATTTGTACTTCCAATGGACATCCCTCGGCGACGTATCTGTTTTCGACTCAGTTACGTTGCAAGTCGAGGCAGAACCTGACCATCGATGGGACATAAACATCTCCTCCACCACAGACACAACTGTATCTCCAAGCGAACAAGTCACCGTTGATTTCACCGCTCAAAATATCGGCAACGCAAACGACACCCTACGTGTTGTTCCTTCATTCACGCAATCCTACGCTGGAAACGATGATGCACTCTGGCTTGCAGAAGAGTTCAGTGGTGAAGAATTACTCGTAAACGGCTCAGAAACGTATTCTCTCTCATTCACCGTTCCTGAAACGGCATGGGCAGGCACTGTATCGACAATGAGTTTCGCCGTATATTCGGATGACATTCTCGTTGAAACCATACCGTTGCAATACACGGTGCGGCATGTATCCGGATGGAGTTTCAACTTAGCAAATACTTCGCTTACAATCGACCCAGCGGGTCAGAACCTTACACTGACAGTTGAACAACGAGGAAACGCACCTGAAGCCCCTTATTATGACAAAGCAGGTGCTGGCTGGAACATCAGTTACCCAGAGAACGGAGTACTCGTTCAGCCGGGTGAGACGACAACCGTTACGGTGTTCGTCATGCCACCAGAAAATGCAGTCGCTGGCGAAATTGGAATACTCAAAATTCGAATCAGTGATGCGGACGGCTCAGGTTCAACAATCCAAGATATTCCAGTCCGAGTCGGCGATGCCCCTAACTTGACCGTAGCCCACAGAGGAATCTGGCGAGTTAACGAACTCGGAGGAATGCCAACAGCATGGATTGAAAACACTGGAAATGATGTAGCGGTTCTCCAACTCGGAGTATCTGGACTGCCAAATGGTTGGACCATAAGTGGACCAACGCAAATGGTTGTTGCTCCGCAACAAGTGCTGGGCATCCCTCTCAGTCTGATTCCGAATGAAGGATGGAGCGGTGAAAGGTTCCTCGCAACATTGGAAGTGACCCATCCGGTTCTCGGTCTTCAAATTCTCGACATTGAAGTAGAAAAAGGTGATTTTGGATTTGCAACATCACCTGTCGTTCAAGCAACGGCTGGGAAAGAAGTTGGCATTGAAATGAATACTGATACGACATCAACTGATTTCACAAGCAACGATGAATTCGAAGTTCGCGACAACACGATCTATGTCACAATGCGTTCAGACTCAGATGAAATTGTCATGTTTTCATCGTCCAATGCAGGTGAATCAATTTCCTTGTATCTCGCTGGGTATGAGTTGCCAGAGGTGGGAGTCCAATGCTCATTGCTCGCCAATACCTTCGCCGAGCTCGGAACCCTGCCACTGTCTGGCCGTGTGGGAGAATGCAGTGTTCAAGCGGGTGAAGATACCGTGTATGCCACAATGCTTCTTGTTACATCAACAGGTGAGCGAATTCAACTGACACAAAGTTCAATTGAACTCGGTTCAAATGAAAACGGAACATATGAGATCAATGTCTCTTCATGGACTCCAAGCGCAGGGACCATCGTGCTGGAATTGATTGTTATCGACTCGTACGGTAGAACACTTACTTCAACCAATATTACTGCACTTTCAAGGAGCAGCGGATGGAACATCGGAATCTATTCATTCACATCAAGTGATGGGGACCTAGCAATCAGCATTCAGCGAGAACAATATCAACGACTAGCTGATGTAACCTGTCGCATAGAGGTCATCGACAAAGAGTCGTCGTGGGAAACAACACGAATTGTAGACATTGTGACTTCAGATTACGCACCGGTTGTCATTATCAGCAATCCACAAGGAATATCCGACAAACACTTACTCGAGGCAACGCTTGAATGTGATGCGCCCTACGATGTCGATGACAATCCCGAAGACAACACAGTGACGACAATATTCTACGCCAAATCCGAACCAGTTGTTGAACAAAGCGAAGTGGTCACGATTGTACTTGTCGCAACAGTTCTCCTCATCGTGGGATACTTTAGTGGAATGCTCAACCCGAAAGACTTGGAACTGAAAAAGACTGAACAAAAAACCGTTCCGCTATCCACAGCACCTGCTAGCGAATCAAAGAAAACCGAACCTATCATGGATATTGAGGAAGATGAAGAAGAATTTTCGTTTGAACCAATACAAGAAACGTCGATTGAAGTTTTCGAACAAGTGAGTGAAGAACCTGCACCGGTTGATGAGATCATTGACCTCGATGAGGAGCGAGAAGAGACAGCATCTGGAAGACTAGCATCGCTACGAAGTGAAATCGAAAGTGGAGATAGGAAACCAGAAACACGCGAAGAACGTATGAAGAGATTGTTCGGCGACCGGTGAGAAGCAAGCCCTTATGACCGCTTGACGGTGGCAATCAACCATGGACATCAAACAATTCGATGGGGGAACTTCACCCTTCATTACCCTCGATGCATGCGACGGCATCCGAGCTGAAGCCGTGGTACTCGCTCTTGAATCCGCAGCAAAAGGTGATGAGTCCCTATGGTCTGCTCTTATCAACAGTGATGAAGACTTCAAAACTCGCCTTCAAGATCAAGGAATAAGCAATCCTGACAAACGCTCATCCATCAGTTGGGATGATGCAACGATACTCTTCATTGGCTGTGTGGAATTATCAAAGGAAGGAAAACCGATGCCTATTGGAGATGGAATACTTAGAGAAAAGGTAGGGCGATTTCCGTGGGGCGACGGTTCATTGCTCAATTATATGCACGAATTCATCCGTCCAAATGATCAACGTGGTAAGAGCAGTACTGAAGGGTATGAAAAAATTGTTACACTCATCGAGACATTATCACAACGTTGCGGACCTTCACATGTCGGACATGATCGTTACCATAACGGACAAGCTGGACTCAACATACGAGGATACCTCAACAGCGAGCAAGTCCGTGAACTGCGCCTGGCATTGTCGGGGCGCTCATGGAGCGTTACAGCAGATGAACCAATTGACGGTGGCATGCGTGATGTTAGTCGAAATCTCATAGCAGTGCTGCGTGCAGCAGAACGCCGAGACGTTGGCATGTTTTTGCGCTCGCACGCTTAGTCAAACTTCTGGGAAGTCAAACGCTCGAACATTGAAGCGTAGAGGTTGGCAGTTTGGTCTATGACCTCTTGCGGTAGCGCTGGGATTGGAGGATCGTCCGTGCCAGCATCTCGAGCTGCCTTGAGTGCAGTCTGATGACCGGTTTCGATGTAATGAGTACGAACGGATTCCTTTGAGAGTTCAATACATTCACCGTTGGCGTATGCCTCTGCGTCCCACCACCGGTCCTCATCGAGAGTTCCAAAGGTATCGACAAGAACCACCTTACGGCCAGGTCCAAGAGCAAACTCCTTCTTGCCGTCAACATGAATTAATCCATTCTTTGCAGCTTCTCGCTCGATAAGTGCATCGACCTTGAGTACAGCATCAAAAATTGATTCAAGTTCTTCTGGTGTGATGTTAGAGATTTCAAGAGCTTCTTCATTGGTAATGTTGCGGTCGTAAGCCTCAAACTTCGTTGTAACTTCAAGGAAAGGCTTCGACAACTTAGCACCGTATTCACAGTCTTCATCAACACCAAGTTGTTCGGCGGTAAGTTCTCCACGTTGAAATCGTCTCCAAGCAGAGCCTGAGAGATAATGGCGGCAAATAATTTCCAATGGGACGAAAACCCATTCCATATCTCGAGGAATTGCTCCTGGTTCTTTGATGACTTCGACCTTACGGACAAGACAACGTTCAGCAGCATTGACTTCGACCAAGTGCGTACCGCAGATGCCTTCTTCTTCGATAAGTTTGAACCAGTGTGCAGTTGTACGGTTCAAGGATTCACCTTTTCGAGGAATAAGTGAAGGTATAATCTGGTCAAACACGGAAATCTGGTTGGTAAACCGGAATTCGAGAATGTCTGGGTCATCGGTCGACCATACTTGCTTCACTTTGCCTTGATAGAGCATCTCTGCCATGGTCTATGACCGTAGAGATAGGTCTTTGAACATTTCACTCGGCCAACAGGCTCAAATCAACCCAAGAGCATCTTCAAGGCGGTTCAATTCAGGACCAGTTGTTTCTGTACCAGCGACAGCACCGTTGTTGTTCGCACAAACACCTGCTCCAACGTAAGGTGAGCCAAAAGCCACAGTACCGACCATTGGAGGGACGCCGAGAACGCTTTCGATAAGAACGACTTCGTCAGGTGTGACATCAGGATGAAGAAGAACACCTTGATCGTTGGTAACGCCGAGACTTCCAACGACATCTTGCCCAGCAATGGTAGTCGCAGCAACTTGAACGCCCATGACATCAGCCATGATTTCTAATCCATCGGTGGGAATACTGGGTGATGCGATTGCACCTTGTTCGTTGACGAGAAGCAAATTTCCGGCGGTGTTGACACCACCCTCCATAACGACAACATCTCCGAAGGCGGTCAACATGTCGATGTCGGATTCAGTTGCAATATCTGCAACAGCCATTCCACGAGTATTACCAGCGACCAATGCACCGATAAGATTTGAACCACCAATCGAGATGGCATGCATTTCGAGTTGCAATGTGGTCTCAAGTGTGTCGAGAACCAATTGCGGCAACTCAAGGGGATGAAGCAAAACGTTGCCAACGGTTGCCAAGTGAATTCCTACTTGGTCGCTTCCAAAAATATCAGCTGTGTCTATTGGCATGAGGTTCCCTCCAAGCAGTCCGTGTTGAGTGGTAGTTATGGTTCTATTGAACGCAAAAAAGGCCGGCGCTCCAAAGGAGAACCGGCCTAGCGCCCACCGAAGTGAGATTTGAGGATAGATTCGAGGAGAAAGAAGAGGGGCACAGTGACTTCCTTTCCCGTGGACTCTCGTACCACAGTATTGGGAGAGACGCAGGCGGGCTTGACTTCTGGGTTCGGAATGAGACCAGGTAAACACCACCGCTGTGACCGTGCACCCATCTTCCTTCGAATCGGATCTATGAGTACGACGATAAACGTCGCAATGAAATATGAATTGGCATGAACTATTAGACGAAGGGCACTCAAGGTGCGGATACGCATACGGAAAAAGATGCTCGAACGTTAGTGATGCTGGACTGAATACGTCGCCGAAGCTTCGTACTTACATCCGCATTCTATTAATCTCGTCTTTTACGAGTGTTCTGAGGTGTCT
>VMHT01057894.1_pt1 | contig 13593 bp, 8 predicted proteins | sample 4693611 | NCBI WGS metagenome assembly VMHT01 (sample SAMN12280063, study PRJNA550983) | marine metagenome | isolation source: seawater sampled from same location over 5 years 0.02-0.2 micron viral filtrate | place: USA: collected off the coast of southern California halfway between the port... ... | reverse complement strand
AGATTGCTAACTTATCATCATATTTAGATAATGTAAAGGCCAAGAGAGATGCGGAGCTTGCTCTTTTACAGAATGTTCTTAAAGCTAACGATACAGCAAGAGACTTGGTTGCTCAGGCCAGAGGCACAAAGGTTAGTGCCCGCGATAAAGAAATAAGTAGAAGAACGTCAGCACAAGCAGATTTAGCTGGAACAGGTATTCGTGCTGGCGATGCAGCCGGAGCAGGAAGGGCACTAAGAAGCGCCAACCTTCAAAGACAAGCAATAGAAAAAGAAATACAAAACCGCAAAGCTTCTGGGGCGTCTATTTTACGTTTAGTGGAAAAAGATAAAAAGCTACAAGAAACTGCCGCTAAAGCTTCAAAAGAACTAGAAAGACTTGCTACTCAGAGCGAGAGAGCTTCTGATATGATTTCTCAAATAGAAGAAGAAAGAAGCAAAAGAGAGGTTCTAACAGGGCTCGTTACTGATTTTGTTGTTGGCGGACAAAATGAGCGTCAGGGTATGGTTCAGGCGATGGCTGGAATTCAAAACGCTGTAGCCACAGGAACGCTTCAAAACCAAAGCCCAGAACAAAGAGCTGCCACCGTAGGAATGCTCGACAGGCTAGAGAATATAATACTACCGGGAATGGGTGGTCTGACAGGCAAACAGGTTAAACAAGAACTTGTATTCCGAGACGCTATCAAAATGGGTCTTGATCCTGAAATAGCAAAAGAGCTTGCTACTGCCACAAGTAAAGAAGAGCAGTTGATCAAGGCGGTCGAGCAGCTTACAGAACAAATGAAATTTGCTGCACGAATGCAGGCTGCCGCAGCATTGGCGTCTGGTGGGCTTGTTCAATACCGAGCTGGTGGAGGAAGCATCTTCCAGCCAAAAGGAACCGACACAGTTCCAGCTATGTTGACTCCGGGCGAGTTTGTAATTAGAAAATCCGCAGTTGACAGAATAGGTGCGGGCAATTTGGCTGCGCTTAACAAAGGTGGTTCTGTTCAGTATAGACAGGCTGGCGGTGGAATCAACGCTCTGAACGCTGGCTTCGCAGGCGGAGGCGAAGGTGTTAACTTACCAAGCGGTGATGTTATCAAGGCTCTATTTGCAGACGCCGTTAGACAAGATCCTAAAGGTTTCATGGGAATGCTGAGAAATTCTGGTATGCGCGATAAACGTGATCTGCAAAGAATTGGTCAAAAGCTTAATTTTCTAAATAAAAACAACAGACTTAATCCAAACCAACTCTCGCTTGCTGACGACTTGGCGAATGTGTACGATGCGTACTTTAAGAATTCAGATATATTTTCTCGGGCTGACCAAAACACCGTTTCTATAAAGCGAATGCCGGGAGCACAATTTAGCGGACAAGAGATCAACGTGGGAGCGGCTCAAGGCATACTTCCGTTAGTAGCCGAGTATATTAATAAACTGGGAATGATTGGCCAGCCACCGGCGGGTGATAATTTTAAGAAAAATAAGTTAGTTTCGGACACACTTCTTAAATATACTGGAATTAATATTGGGGCGCGAGCACAGAGGTTGTCGAGCGAGGCCGAGAGCAGATTCGTCGAACTCAGCGGGCTTCCGAAAGTATTGAAGCGTTTGATTGACGATGAGAAGAGTCGTACCGGTAACGAACAGCAGTTAGGGGGCATACAGCGGTTTGGAGATAAAAAAAAGATTGGATTCGGCAAGGGAATGATTGGATTTCCAGAATTATTCGGCTTCACTGGAGGAACTCTGGTTGGCGCGCGTCGCTTCAGAGGCGAAAGACGCGGACGCGGTGAACGAGAAGGGAACGCGATTGACGACGCGATAAATTTTCTAAAGGCAGCGCGCATACTAAGAATGGCTACTGGTGGTGGCGTTCCCGGAACTGATACTGTCCCGGCGATGTTGACTCCCGGCGAATTTGTTATGAGTAAGTCTGCTGTTGCACAACATGGTGTGGGATACATGAAGAGCCTCAACAGGGGACATATTCCGGGCTTTAATCGCGGTGGTGTTGTTGGTCGTGGAAACGTTCAGTACAAGCACGACGGTGGAAGCATATCGGGTGGTAGTGCTGTATTAAGTATAGATCCAACCCCACTACAAAATGTATTATCAACCTTTAATACAAACTTCTCTCTTATACTTGATAAAATTACTGGCCCACTACAAGGAATGACATCAGCACTTACAGATATAGCTACAGCATTCCAAAGAATGCAAATGACTCATGAGTTTAAAGGTGATATTTCAATGTCTGTAAATATTAGCAATAAAGACGCTATTATTTCTGCTGTTACAAAAGGAATCATACCATCAATGGAACAATTGATTATAAATGTAGTAGATCGAGAGTTTGACGATAGGTTGAATAACCCGTAGGATAAGGAATAACATGGCTTTTGGAAAAAATAATAATGTGGTGCCTCTTTTTTTACAGGGGCCCGTAGGAACTGTAGTACCTCTTAGTGTCGCTGGTCCGATATCAACGAGCGGGGTTGCGACCTTGTTTACACAGGGGCCAGACGCTAATGAGCTAACATTGTTTATAGGTAAGCAAATAGATGCAAGCGGGACTGTCCCACTTTACATACAACCACCTTTTGCTACAGGAGCACCCGGAACCACACTAGAACAAAACTTGACATCTCTTAGTGTTTTAGGCACTTCTTTTGATGAGGAAAATAGGGTCGGTACACTTTCTATATCTGCACCATCTATTGGTAGCGGTGTTAAAGTTTCCACTCTTTTTGTTCAAGTTGACGCCCCTTCAGCAGATGGAACCGTTCCTTGCTCAGGGTTAATGACTATATCAGTTCAAGGAAATAATCCAGCAGCAGTAGGTGAGGGTCGCAATAAAGATACAACACTATTTATACGCGTTCAAGAAGTTCAAAATTCTGGAATGCCTATTTATATAGAAAAACCAACAGTTGGCACAATTCCGTTAACTATAACAAGCCAGATTAGTAGCGGTGTATTGCCAGTTGCAATTAGTGGAATGTTTACTCAAACCGGAATAACAACTTTGCATGTTTCACCACCTGCAACCAGCTTTTTAAATACAACGATTAGAGGATTCTTGGAGTAATAAAAAATGATAAGTTTTATATCAGCAGATAGCGACAAAACATTACTTATTGGCGGTCAAGCGACTATGGGTGGAGCCGCCTATGGGTTTGTTGGACCTATGCCAAGATATTCTATATCTAGAGAAGATATGACAACCGGTGATGGTACATACATAAACTCTAAGACCACAATAAGCATAACCGGCACCGCAGCTATAAAGAAGGGCGATACGCAGAACATGCTTACGGCTGGTCAGCGTCAGGGTCGTGTTATGGGCGAGTCGGTAAACGCTCTAAACTTTAATAGGGACGCATGGCCACAACATGGTATTGGAAAACTTACTATTGAGGCTTATGGTGGTGCAACCAGCCTAGTATTCCCAAACGCTAGAGTAACAGCCGTTGATCTTCCTGAGCAAAATGAAGATAGTGCTGGCATACAAAATTTAGAATACACATTTACATTCGAGTCGTATGCCGACGCCAATAGTAGTTCTAATACTGGCGGGGCAGGCACACCGGCTGTGGCAACACAACAACTTTCCACCGTTGAGGAGTCTTGGGACTTTAGTCCCGGTGACGGTTTTGCCTTTACCGGAAACGCCGCTACGGTTGACGATCCCTTTAGAACGTTTACTCTTAGCCGCACAGTATCCGCAACTGGCTTGAAAAAATTTACTGGCTCAAATATGGATGATAATGGCGAAGCTTGGAGACAGGCCCAGCTACACGTCATAACTAGAGCAAACTATAAGCCCGATGAGGAGGTGGACAAAAACCCATTAAACCTTAAGGATATCAAAACCAAGTTCTTCCCTTATAATATGGGTAAAAAGGGTAGTGATGATATACTTTTTGACTTCAGTAGCGAATATGATTTTTACAACTGGGTAAGAACTGTTCAGTCTGATCAAACTGGTGGAACCTATGCTATAACTGATACATGGCTCGTATCTGACAAAGTACAAAAGGCAACACACGAGATTGAAATTAGTGTAGAGGGAGATCAAGAATCTAAGGGCGTTACTGTAACCGTTAATGGCACCGTTCAGGGCTTAAGTAAGCTAACGCCTATTCAAGAACAAAAAGAAGACAAGCTCATCAATGCAAGAGAGTCATACGCCGCTATTAGGACTACCTGTTACGATGCCGCTTTAGCTGCATACAATACGTTTGGCGGAACAAGAGAAGATGACTTTTTAGATGTTATTAGATCAGAAAGTATGAGCGAAACTAAGTCCGCTGGTACGATAACGTTTAGTAGAGTATACAACGATATAAAGATAGTAACCGAAGGGGCTGTAAAAGAAGAGGTTACTGTTACATACGATAACTTTGATTCTTCAAATCAGAAGGTTGCAATTATAGGTGTGATTGATAATGCTGGCGGTCCTGTTATTCAGGACATGGGAACAACTGACGAATACAAAGTAAATGTTTCTGCTGATATAACTATGGGACTAGACCATAGAGAAACCAAACCAGATGGAATGCCTCTTGTCAATATATATGTGACAGAAGCAGAGAGAGCGACATGGTATCAGCAAAGCAGGACTGAAAACTGGAATGCATACACAGGGTCATATAACTTGTCTATAGCTTGGGTAGGAACGGCAAACTAAAATGGTAGTACAAAAAGCGTCTTCGCCAGCAGTAATGTTTGGCTTAAAAGTATCAAACATCTCATCTTCTATAGGATGGGGCGCTCAGGGTGGTACATGCTCATTAACTCTAGTTGACGAAGGGGAAGAACCTTCACATACAGACTTTGACGCCGAGCCGTCAAAACAATTAACTTCTGGATTTCCAGCCGCTGGAACAGCGTGTATATTTAATTTTAGAGCTTTTAGTTTTGGTGGAGTATTGCAAAGGGAGACATATAAAGAGTCTCAATCTGGCAGACTTTATGATTTAGTGTTAGAGTCTCCTTCCAAACTGCTTGATGGATCTCAGGTTATATTGTCTGATTTTGAGGCTGGCTGGAATGATGCTGGTCAAAAGGTTTATTTGAAGTATGAAGTAAAAAATGTTTGGAATGCCTTTGCCGCTTTTGAAAATTACGAGTATGGTGGTGGAGACGAATCCATAGCCGCTGGAGGTTCTGGTGGATTTTTTGGCAACTCTGGAGTCAATGAGGCTGGAATGCCTGTGCGTAATCTTTTTACGGCCCTCAACTGGTTTGGGTCTAATGGGACAAAGCGTCCTGACGGAACGGAGGTTAGTGAAGATAGTGATAATTACATTCAGCCTGTTTTTGGCGGCAAGTTGGTGTTTGGTGAAAGTGAATACACTATTGATTTTTCTGAGCTAGAGGAGTTTATCTTAGAAAGAATTCCTTTCTATAGGGTTAAAGGTCCGGTTCAAAGTATAAATTCAATTATTAGTGACTTATGTGACACTGCTCAGTTGGATTATTTTATTCAGGTAACTGATCCTGATCAGCGTAATGATGACGAAGGCAATCCATTAAATGGTGTTATAAAAAATCCAGAATTAAAAGTTAGAGTTGTAGATAAGTCTGTTGTTGAATCTGGAATTGTCAAAGGGTATGTTGACGAATTTAAAAAGACGGGTGTTGTAGCCTCTTCAAGCATAGGTACTGAACTACAAGACGCTTCCACTGGTAAAGTTTTGATAGGTGGTCCGGCCACCAGAACATTAATAAGAAGCATAAGATCATCACCAAGAGCTTTCAATATTATTGACTCGTTTTCTGGCGCAACTAGCACAGCACAAACAATGAATAGCCCAGTTACTTCTAGGTCCGGCTCCAACAATAAGACGTTTTACACTATAGGCAATAATATGACTCTTGCCTATACTGATCCGTTCGAGATAATACCAATTAGACTCGATGAGGAACAATTCCTACCTTTTGCTTATGATGCAATCTTGGTGAGCAAAAAAACATATTTGGCAACAGCGTTGGAGATTAGACTGCTTTTAGACGCCGATAAAGACGAAGCGATGGCATTCAAATCGTGGCTGAAGTATAAAGCGTTTCAGATTGGTGCTGACATGGAGCCAAATGGCTTTACAATTAACAACTACTGGGGACCGGTCGTAAATCCTAAAGCTTTATTTCAATTTCATCTCGGTAATCTTGTATACGGAGGCGATGGTTATACGGTTATGGCGAACCAGAGTAGAGGAGTAAATAATCTATTCGGATCGGGCGGCGGCGGATACAAGTCCGGAGGCTGGGGACTCCTGCCAACCGCCTTGAAAAGAATAGCTACGCAAATTTATGGAAAGATGTTTTTGGTCGCGTTGCCCGTTGAACCGGGAGGATTAAACAACAATCTAAGATGGATTGATCCAGAATTTAAAACAAATTCCGAAGAATCTTGGCAGATCGCAGACTCTTCTTGGCCTGAATCTGGGAGACCAATCACCGACGAACGATTTTACGATAGCAGCGGTAGATTAAAATCTTACTGCGCTTGGAACGGCGATGTTTACAGAACTGAAGTTGGTATTGGTATGGATGGGGCCGGATTTCAAATATTGCCCAATATGGATTTTAGCGCACTGGGACAGGATTGGGGTGCTGATATCGCTGGCTTTGTGTGCGCCATGAAGGGTGGTCCAAATAAAGATATATATTGGATAGGACAGAACCCCTACGCCATAATTGATACAGGTGTTCAGATTAGACACTGGGACGGATTAACGTCAGAATTCTATGGCGAGGATGTTTTTTCTCGTCTTTTCTTCAGACATCCTATTGATAATAGTTTATTGAGTATCGAAGCGGGAATCAACACTCGAATGTCGCTTGGAGACTTTCAGCATTGTCAAGTTCCCCCCGGAGTTGCGCCTCCAGAGTATGCTGTTGTTCCGCAGCAAAGTACGAGATATTCATGGGGACCTTGGTATGCTTGGAGCGATGCCGCCAATGGAAAATCTGAGGTGGAAGTTGACACATCAATGAAGCCAGAAACTTATGGCAGTGTACAGGCTATGGACGAAGTTGGCTTTGGTAGTGTATTTTCTGGGCTTGCTAGAATAGAGGCTATTGAAACCGGGGTTGTTGAGCTGGCAAAAGAACCAGACTTTAATTTGGGAGATCGTTTTGCGGCATCTGGCCCATATATTACAAACTTAGATATTTCCGCAAGTACGGGTGGAATAAAAACAAACTATAAATTTAGCACCTTTACTCCAAACTTTGGAAAGCTTAATAAGTACAACGCGGACAGGATAGCTAGAATAAACAAGGCGGCTCTTCAGTTTGCAAATGATAATCAACGAGGCGGGAACATGCCCATGAACAAGTTTGAATTTGGTAACGGCCTGTCCCAGACCACTTTCGGCGGCATAGGCATAGGCATGAACGGCGGACAACTGATTGCTTGCTTTGTGGGAAATTTTCAGGCTGGAAAAAATGCTAACAAGGCAAATGGTGGTCCAGATCAGCCATTGAATCCTCAAGGAAGGGACCAAGGATGAGTAAGAAATACACTTTAAAGGAAAACTATAATGACCGAATATGATCAATCAGCAGTAGGTATGGGAGACACCGTTAAATTTACGATGTCTCTGCTTCAAACGGGCGGACAAAAGGAATCCTTTAATTCACTAGAGCAGTTTCTTCGGCCTGTACAAATTGAGAAAAATCATCCAAAAGAAGCCACTTTGCCGGGATTTAGATCTCCCGCACAGTCTAACACAAGCGAGAAAGGTAACTTTGGAGATTTTAATAAAGAATTTGACAAAAGTTTTGTAGGACCAACGGTTCATGAATTAGATCCATATTTTCCCAAGATTATTCTAGACGAAAGCGGCCAAAATAAAGACGACGGTAGTCTATTCTTTGCTAAAAATGATTTTATTTCGGTATATAGTGACGCTACAGATCAGCAAGGTAGGGCGCAAACTAGTCTCGCCGCCTTCGAACAAGTTGACGGTGGCGATAAGCAAAACATAACGGCAGTCAGGACCACTGGGGCTCTTCGTGGTCCCTTAATGATGTCCGGATGGGGCTTTGGTATGGATGACAGACCCGTCCCACCTGCGGGAGATAATTTTCCAGCAAATACGTTCTTTCATCAAGACACGCCTACAGACCCCGCTCTTTGGAAAACTGGTCCCGTACACCTCGCGTGGGACGATGAAAGACAGGTTTGGGCTGGTGGACCCAGAGTGGTTTGTGGGGTTGTAACAACCGCTATCCCAAAAGGCAAAATTTGCGGTGGTGAAGCGACACAGTTTACGGTGCGGGTGCTTAGAAACAATCAAAAAAATGGCCACGCAATAACCGATGATATAGACGAGCAAATAAAAGTAACCAATAGAGACCCAAGTTTAGAAGAAGATAAGGTTGCTAATCAAATCTTTTGTATAGCGATTAAAATTAACTACGAGTGGCTACCTATTTGGGTGGGATGTCCAGATACCCCAGCTTGCGGAGAAGAAGATCAACCGGCCATACCAGAATGTCTAGCGTTTAGCGATTGTCCGTAGTAGATGTAGGTGGTTAGTTTTCAAATAAATTCAATTTAATGTGTATACATAGTATAAAGCCTTTATTCTAGAGGAGAACTTAAAAATGGCAGAAATAACTTTTCAACTTTTACACAACGCGAACGGAACAGCGGCTGTGAGTAATCTCGGTGGTTCTGGACTTGCCTTTTACGGTTCTTCCGCTGGTTCATCGGTGCAGATTGGTGAATATCAGGGTATGACTCGAATAGCGAGTGCTGATGGTTCAAGTTTCACAGACGAAACAAATAATATCAAGTATAAAACTAGCGTATTTCCTAGTGGTCAGTGCAATATTGGTGGTCAGTTCGGCACCGCCACAGACATTGGATTATCTGGGATTAAGTCCTTTCAGGGCACTTTGGGGTTTGAGTTTGGTCATACGACCGCAGTCAAGGTTCAAAATGCACAATTAAGAATTTACGATAGAGAAAATATCAACAATCCAGCTAGTGGTGTAAATACCAAGGTTGCTGAAATTATTAACCATAACGGAACTTCGTTCAATAGTCAAGGTTCTGTGGGTGTCACCTCGAACGCTGTAGGTAGTGGAGACGCTCTATGGTGGGGCGAGCCTTGGCCATCAGAACTTGTTGGTGCAAATAACTTTTATACAAACAGTAATGGTGTCGTGTTCCTTAATGGTCTAGACACTGGCACAAACACCAATGGAGACGCCAGACTTGCCACAGCCGGTTTAGCTGGATCTTATGACGCTGTGGGTGGAACAGGTATTATTGTTCCTCTTTCCGATAGTCCGGGTAGTGGCCAAAAGCAACTGCAAAGAACCGAAGCTGCTGGAGCCACTGGCCCGATTTGGCCTAAATGGACACAGTACCTAAGAACTACCGGTAATCAAGCCACGTTCTTTGGTAACACTTCACAGAACTTTGGTGATGGTGCGGATGCTGGAAACTTAGGCAAAACCTACGGTGGTAGTGGAGTTGATACTCACCACACTTGGTCAATTGCTCTTTCTGCTTCACCACTTTCAATTGGGGCTAAGGATCAATACGGACTATATGTTTCTGTAGAATACCTATAGTCAGCAACTACATGGGATGTCGTGGTCGTCTTTTGGCGGCCCGACACCACCATTAGTGCAAAGGATAGATGTCATGATCGGAGAATTAGATGGACAACAGATTTGTAGTACTTACGGAGTACTTCAGGGCAAATAATGCAGGAAGAAGAAAAGAGATAAACAAAAGCATAGAGATAAATTGCAGGACACCTCAAATAAAGCGTGTCATTATCTTTACAGATCCTGAAGTAGAATTTCCCCCCAGTCTCAAGAGAGTTCTCTCTGGGGAAGATTACAGTAAGATTGAGTTTCACTATACAAAGCCACAAGGCAGAAGCACCTACTCAGACTTCTTTTCTTATGCCAATGAAAACCTGATTGGCGAAAATTGTGTTCTATGCAACAATGATATTTCTTTTGACGAATCATTAGATCTAATCATAAGCTCAGAGGATTTTGATCTTTCTGGCCATTTTATCTGTCTAACCAGATGGGATGTTATGAGAGACAATTCGTTAAGATTTAAACAGCCCGCTAGAATTAGAAAAAACTCACAAGATGCTTGGATATTCAAGTCCCCACTCCCGCTCAAGATGGTAGAGAAAGGTGAATTCTATATGGGTAGGCCGGGATGTGACGGCATGACTTCTTATCTTGCCACAATAAGTGGACTGAAAATTTTAAATCCGTCTAAGTCTGTGATTGCGGCCCATAGACATTTCTCCAGACATAGAACATACAACAGAAGCCATCGTATGGGTGGCGATGATATCTATATGTGTGTTTATCCCACAGACAAACTGCATTGTGACAAGTCTAAGGTTCTTTATAAATTCAATGAACCAGAACGTGGCTATCTTTATGGTGACGAAGCTATGGAAAGGGCTATCGAGAGAGAGTCAAACAACGAAATTCATTGGAACTACGCTTTAGAGAAGTGTAAGAGATTGCAATGAAAAAAATAATTAGCTTTTCTTTGTATGGCAACAAGCCCAACTTTCAGGTTGGTGCTGTTCTAAATGTATTAGAGGCCAAGAGGCTCTATCCAGATTGGAAGTGCAGGTTCTACACAACAGATGATGAGGGCATATGTAGACAGCTAGAATATCTTGGTGCTGAAGTAGTAAGAATGGATGATCACTGGATGAATCAGGGTTATTCTTACGGAAGTCTTTGGAGGTTTTTGGCTGTTGACGATGCTGATATTTGCATTTTTCGAGACACTGATTCTGTGGTTAACGAAAGAGAGTTGGGTGCTGTGAATGAGTGGCTAGACTCTGACTACCAGTGGCATATAATGCATGACCATAAACACCACCGTGGTAGTAAAATTATGGCTGGTATGTTTGGTTACAGACACCATGATGAATGTAATATACCAGAAACCTTGGCACAGAAGTCAGTAAGTTTCTTTGACTTTCAAAAAAAAGATTCAATGCTCCAGCTTATTAAAGACTGGTTAAATGGATCAGTAAACACGTCTAAAAGTTTTGATCAGAAATTTTTGACGGCAGTAATTCACCCCAAGATAAAAAACAATTTTCTATCTCATGGAACTTATGGTAAGCAATTTCCAAGCCACGATCCTTGCAGATATGGCAACTTTGTAGGAGACTATTCGTTTTGGTCAGGGGGATGGAAGGAGTTTGTTAATGGTGACAAAAAGCCTACCTCTACACCCGCCCCAGAGGTGAAGTATGATAGAATCTTGAATAGGGTTATTGTGTCCTGCGATTCCCATCCTGACTATTTGGACTTTTGGCCGCTCGCTGTGTCCGCTTGGAAAAAGATAGACGTAAAAGCAACGTTGGTTCTGATAGAAAAGCCCGATGAAAACATAGAAGTTGACGAGACCATTGGTGATGTTATAAGGATAAGGCTAAAAGATGACTCTGTTCATAGCGCTTTTATCGCTCAGGCTGTCAGGCTACTGGCCCCATGTTTATATCCAGACGAAAACATTACAATAGCAGATGTGGATATTATACCACTAAGTAAAGATTACCTCTTTAAAAACCTATGCAGAGCTTCGGAGGATTCTTTCCTTGAGTATCGCCACGGCTCTGTTGGTGGTGATCAGGTAGCAATGTGCTGGAATGCCGCAAAAGGTTCTGTCTGGGGCGATATTTTTGGCATTTCGGCAACAATGGAAAACTATGAGGATGTTTTTATAAATAGACTTAAGGAGTGGAGCCCTCCCCACTACAAACCCATATCACAAGGAAAGAGCGCTGAGTGGTTTGAGGATCAAAGGTTGCTGTATCAACATCTTTCAAGATGGAGCGGAGAGCATGTTAAACTCACCGACTCTGAATGTGTCCACCGGAGGCTAGATCACAGAACAAAACATCCTCCCGGTATGCATGATTATTATACAGACTTTTGCCCAAGGCGTCCCACAAAAATGAATCTTGCGCATTTAGGCAGGGCAGATCTAGACAATATAGACACTATTAAACATGTTTTTGATTGGTATAAAATACCTTGGAGGTACGATGAGTAAAAAAATAGCCTTTTATCAACCACACATAGATATCCAAGGAACGGGTGTAGCATATTTTGACTTTGCTTATTTTAATCAGAAGATACTTGGTAATAAGTCATTCATGATATATGTCGAGGGCGATCATCGTTCTCATCCATTAGCTATTAAAAAATTTGAGGATTCTTCTATTGAGACAATAGCGATTGACGCAGAAAAAATGGATCTGCTTGAAAAGAAGCTAGAAGAATTAAATGTAGACGCGGTTTATATTAATAAAAACGGAAGCTCGGTCGATGGGCGATGTGTAAATAATGTTCCCATGCTGATACACGCAGGAGCCTGTTGTAATGATCCGCATGGCTTGGTTTATGCCTATACTTCCGAATGGCTTGCGAAAACTTTTTCTGGTGGACAACTCCCTTCGGTTCCTTATGTTGTAGATCTTCCAGAACACGATGAAGACTTTAGAGAAGATCTTGGTATACCAAGAGACGCTACTGTAATATCGAGAATGGGCGGCTATTATGGATGGGATATAGGCTTTGTTGGCGATGCTGTTACTGATGCGGTAAAAAAAAGAGACGATATCTATTTTATTTTTGTGCAGACTCATCAATTTGTTGACCACCCAAGGGTTATCCACATGGAACCTTTCGCGGATCTTCACACTAAGAGAAAATTTATCAACACGTCTGACGCCCTTCTGCACGCCAGAGCGGTTGGTGAGTCCTTTGGGCATACTTGTGCAGAATACTCAATCTGTAATAGGCCCACAATAACCTATAGGAATTCTCCAGAAAAGGCTCATCACGATTTGCTGGGAGACAAGGCTTTTTATTATGACGACTATGATAGTGTGCTTGATATACTTGTTAATTTTTATCCACAGCCAGAAGAGGACTGGAACGCTTATAGACACTTGTCCCCCGAGCCAGCAATGCAAAAATTCAAAGAAGTTTTTTTGGATAAAATATAATGATTAAAATAAACTTTACTGATTTTTGGCCCAACTTCAAAAAGGATGATAATTATTTTTATCATCTGCTCAACTCTAAGTACGATGTTGTAATAGACGAGGAAGATCCTGACTTGGTATTCTTTTCTGTTTCTGGATCTGGAGTAGAGAGGTATTTTGGTCACAGATCTAAGAAAATATTTTATACTGGTGAAAATTGCCGACCCAACTTTGATGGGGAAGACTGTGTTAGGTCTAGGCAATACAGTGTTCGTAAGTGCGACTTCGCCCTTACGTTTGATTATTTGGATGATCCTAGAAACTATAGACTTCCTGAGTGGGTTATTCACATGGATTGGTTTAATACGGGAAACGATCCAACAAGAGATCCATCCTATCCGGTTCCGGTTGAACATTTTACAGAACGAAATACAACACCAAAGTCTAGATTTTGCGCCTTCCTGTATTCTAGGGATGTGGGCGATAGATGTCGCATATTAGACATCATACAACAATACAAAAAAGCGGACTGCGCCGGAAAGGTAAGACATAACACAGACTACTGGGTGGAAGGTAGGGGTGATCAGATT
>VMHT01006584.1_pt1 | contig 13593 bp, 17 predicted proteins | sample 4693611 | NCBI WGS metagenome assembly VMHT01 (sample SAMN12280063, study PRJNA550983) | marine metagenome | isolation source: seawater sampled from same location over 5 years 0.02-0.2 micron viral filtrate | place: USA: collected off the coast of southern California halfway between the port... ... | reverse complement strand
AGCACACCTTTACAGAGAAGGTTTAAAGTAGGCGATAGAGTTAAAATATCCCGACATAGTAAGCTGATTACACATACACCAGCCACTATAATAGGGCTTTGTAGATTTGACTACTTAATAATAGATGGCAATGATGAAAAGCACCGAGTTTACCAATTTGAATTATATTCAGATTAACCACCCAATAAGAACAACCTAAACCAATAGAGAGATGAACAGCGTTGGCATTAATAACTAAAATTATGAGTACAAACTTTGTAGATAGGAAAAATGACGAGGAAATAATAGACCTTATCAATAGTATTTTATCAAACGGTAAAATGCAAGTAGAAACAATTAATGAAGCTGTGTTGGTTAAACTTATGGAAATAAGAAATACTCCAATAAAATACGATAAATCGTATAGAGATATTGACAAAGACTTTGAGCGTTGGCAAAATGAACGCTAACAAACCAATAGAGAGATGATTGACCCATTGAACTTTACAGAGGATCAAGTGAAGGAAGTAACTCAGATCCAAAAGCATGCATTTGAAAACGGTTTAGTGTGGGGGTTTGTATGCACCCTCGGGGCGATTGTAGGGATTGCTATCGCAGTACTAGCAGCGGAGCAGTTCTTCCCACACTGGATACTAAAATAATACAATGACACACGGAAGTTTATTCTCAGGTATAGGTGGGTTTGATCTCGCTGCCGAATGGATGGGTTGGGAGAATGTATTCCACTGCGAGTGGAACCCCTTCGGTCGCAGAGTTCTCAAGCACCACTTCCCCAAAGCAATCAGTTATGAAGACATCACAAACGTCTCTTTTAGATCTCATCGAGGAACTATCGACATCCTCACAGGAGGGTTCCCCTGCCAGCCATACTCTGTCGCAGGAAGCCGACTCGGCAAAGATGACGAGCGCCACCTCTGGCCTCACATGCTTAGAGCAGTTCGAGAGATCAAACCAAGGTGGGTCGTGGGCGAGAATGTTCGCGGGATTATTAGTTGGAATGACGGGCTGGTATTCGACGAGGTGTGCTCTGACCTGGAAGCTGAAGGCTACCAAGTCCAACCGTACCTTCTTCCAGCTTGCGGTGTCAACGCCCCGCACCAAAGATTTAGAGTCTGGTTTGTTGCCTACCGTGACGACCGACAGTGTGAGCACGAGGACAAAGAGGTATGCACAGGGGGGGTTGCCCCTATCGATGGCAGCTCAGATGCTACCCACACCGACAGCAACCAGCGACCCGAAGGGAGGGGCGACTCGAACAGACCCCAAGAGGCAGAGGCATACGTTAGCCAACGCAATGCACGGAGACCACGGAGTACGTGGAAAGACTTCCCATCTCAACCCCCGATTTGTGGGGGAGATGATGGGCTTCCCACCGAACTGGACGGAATTACCTTTTCTAAATGGAGAAAAGAAAGTATAAAAGCGTACGGTAATGCAATCGTACCACAAGTAGCACACCAAATATTCAAAGCCATAGAGGAACAGAATGAGCAACAGATTTAAAAGCACGGAGAGCACGGAGTATGATGGTATCCGCAAACGGATCTATCAAAACGGTGACGTAGATTACTTCATCCGCAAGACAGTTAAAGGACTATCGTGCGGCTCTTACAAGGGGTATGAGTCAGCCAAGGAAGCAGCAATTATGCTCGACAAGTGGCTACTAAACCACGGTGAGCAACCAATAAATGTATTGAAACCCTTGCAGAAACCATAGGGATTTCGTATCTTTGTAATCCATTTTAATTCAGTATACATGAGTACATACAATTTCAAGACCACCAAGATCAAGGGGAAGGACTACGTCGAAGTAAACGAGCGTATCAAGTTCTTCCGTCAAGAGGATCAGTACAAGAACTGGTCAATCCAGACAGAGTTCCCAATGCTTACCGCTGACGAAGCCCTCTGCCGTTGCACCATTGCTAACGCAGACGGATTGGTTGTGGCCCAGGGTCACGCCCATGAGAGCAAGTCCAACGGTATGATCAACAAGACCAGCTACGTAGAGAACTGCGAGACCTCAGCAGTAGGTCGTGCGCTGGCTATGCTGGGCATTGGTATCGACACTAGCATCGCCTCGGCTAACGAGGTTGAGACTGCCATCGCGCAGCAGAGTGCTACTCCGAAAACATTCAAGCAAGAGATCAGCACAGCGAAGAAGGAAGTGCAAGACGATAAGTTCCAAGATGCCATCACCTACATGAAGAGTGTAGCCAAGCCTGAGCGAAAGAAAGCTCTTGATGCTGTACTTACCAAGTACGGTGGTACATTCAGCGAGAACCAAGTTGCAGCACTTAATAAGTTCCTGTGATGAGTATGAGAGAAGAGCTTCAAGAGAAGGTGGGTAAACCTCACCTCTCTTACTCCTCTCTTAAGTACGCTCTCGGAGACATGCGTCTGTGGGAGATGTACATGAGGGGTCAGTTAAAGAAGAAGTCAGAGGCGTTCACCTTTGGTGGGTTGTACGATACGGTTCTTCTTGAACCCGATAAGCTACTGAGTAGATACGCTATCGCATCAGAAGAAAGTCTGTGCGAGGGTATCAACTCAAAGAACCCAAAGCTAACTAAGGTATACAAGGACAGACTCAGGGAGTTCGAAGACATGAACTCTGACAAAGAGATCGTACTTGATGCAGACCACAAGAAGGCGGTGGAGATGGTCGAGAGACTGAAGGATACTGGACTGTATTACACGCGCGTCGGTGAAGGTGATGTGCAAGTGGAATTTAATATAGACCTAGACGGTATCCCTTTAAAAGGTTTCTTAGATTGTCTCCACCCTTCTTTCATTGTGGACAGCAAGTCAACGCGAAGCATCAACTCTTTTGGTAGAGATGTGGGTACGTTCTCGTACGATATACAAGCGTACATCTACACCACGGTGTTTGATATCAAAGATTTCTACTGGCTTGTCCAAGAGAAATCCTACCCCTACTACCCTGCTGATGTGAAGTGTACAGACAAGACCTTGTTCAGTGGGGAGATGAAGTTCCACGATGCTGTTTCTCGTATCAAGAAGTGGCTGAGTGGAAAGAAGTCTACAAGCAAGTACTATGCAGAGTTCGAGGTCTGAGTTTGTCAGATCCGTTATAGCTATCTTATCGATAGTCCTTTTTCATTTATTGTTAAACCTTATATTCTTTTGAAATGTCAGAAATTAAGAGCGACAGCGTCCTGGTAGGTTGGGCAGAAGAACCTACATTCAAAGATGATGGTAGCCTCCAAAGCTGGAAGCTGAAGATCAAAGCTACTGAGCTGCGTGATATCGCAGAAAAGTACGCAACCCGTGTTGATGATAAAGGTGAGGGTGGTAATGTATACATCACCCCATTCATGTCTAAGAGTGGTAAGTCACACATCCGTGTGTGGGATCCCAACTCCGAAGGCGCTAAGGAAGCCAGAGCTAAGAAGGCGTCTGAGAAAGAGACCGACCTTCCGTTCTAGGTAGTTCATTTGTTTTGTTTTGATGAGAGGGGGGCTACGGCCCCCTTCTATTTCCTTTAGAGTATGAGTTACGATTATATAAACCCCAACCACTACAAGAACGGGGGTAAAGAAGTATGGGAGATGATGATAGATTGCTACGGACTGGAAGCATACATCAACTTCTGCCAGCTAAATGCTTTCAAGTATCGCATGAGAGCTGGTAAGAAACCCAACAGCACAGCGCAGGATGACATCAAGAAGGCGCAGTGGTATGAAGAAAAGATAGATATGATACAACAAAACAAATTGAACGATGCAAGTAACGATCCTAGAAAACATCTACAAGACAACAGAGGTACATCAGATACCGATGGAGTCAGCACTGAAGAGAATCAAAGAAGGGAACTCGAGCACATCTATTGGGAAACTTCGAACTGGTGATAAAGAAGTAAAGAAGGTCCTCCCTGCTGTATTGTTCAGTGGGGAGTTTTCATCTAGAGAAGACTCTGCCCTTGTCCAGCACAGCGGATTCATCGTATGCGACTTCGATAAGCTCGACGATGTGCAAGGTGTGAAGGATGCCCTGGCTATGGATAGCTTCATACACTCCTGCTGGGTATCCCCTAGTGGTAACGGTGTGAAAGCATTGGTGCGTATCACCAATCCTGAACGACACAAAGACCATTACCGTGCGCTTGAACGGTACTTCACGGATGTGTATAGCCTTGTGCTCGACCCCACAGGTGTGAATGTATCACGCGCCTGCTACGAGTCGTACGACCCTGACATCATCATCAAGGATGACTCAGTAAAGTTCGGGGCGTTCTACACTGAGCAAGCAGAGCAGAATCAAATCATCCAGTCACGAGATGCCGAGACCAACTACATGAAGGTCAACATCGCTGCGCTGATGATACGCAGGGCAAGGGATGGGGAGAAGCACACGCAGCTACTGAAAGCAGCCACCCTTTGCGGTGGGTATATTGCTGCTGGGCAGATCGAAGAGGATGATGCCATCCGTGTACTGAAGAAAGAGATCCTCAAGCGTGACATCGATAACGAAGATGAGGCGTTCGCTACTATCGCTCGAGGTATCGAGTCAGGTAAGCAGATGCCCATCAAGGATCTGATCAATGATGAGAAGGCCATCCAGCGTGAGATGCTGATCAACGATGGGGATATGTCATTCATATCGTCTGACTCTGACGACCTCGATTGGATCATCAAGTACGCTAACGGTCAGATCGAGACAGGCTTGACCACGGGTGACGATAACCTGGACCAGTACTTCAAGTACAAGCGGGAGTTCGTTATCATCAACGGGCATAGCAACGTAGGTAAGACCACTGCTGCATTGTATATGATGGTCAACTCTGCTATCCTGCACGGGTGGAAGTGGATGGTGTACTCGTCAGAGAACAAGACTGCATCAGTAAAGATGAAGCTCATGGAGTTTGCATCTGACAAGAAGATAAGCAGTATGACTGGTGCTGAAAGAGAGTTGGCTTGGAAGTGGGTGAAGGATCACTTCATTGTGATTGACAACAAGGATCTCTACACTTACAGTGACATCATCATTATGATGGAGAAGATGATGAGGCAAGAGAAGTTCGATGCCTGTTTCGTTGACCCGTACAACTCCCTTCGATTGGATATGCGCGGAAGCAATCTTTCTTCTCACGAGTACCACTACGAGGCTGCATCAGAGTTCCTGAACTTCAGCACTAACAACAACGTAGCTGTATGGTTAAACATGCATGCTGTTACTGAGGCGCAGAGACGCAAGGGTGATGACGGGTTACCTGTCGCACCGTTTGCTGAGGACACTGAGGGTGGTGGCAAGTTCGTCAACAGGGCAGACTGCTTCATCACCATACACCGCAAGGTTCAATCGCAAGACCCCAACGTCAGAGCGATGAACGAATGGCACGTACGCAAGGTGCGTGAGGTGGAGACTGGTGGTCAACCCACACCATTAGAGGAACCCTACCGCATGCGGATGAACTCATCGCACACTGGCTTCCACGGTTGGCTGACACAGAAAAGAATCTTCCAACCCATTGATATTCAGTCAGATACACAGGAGGAGATGAAGTTTTCCTTGAACCCCAACGCTGATTTCCTGCCTGATATTTAACATCCTTTAACATTTGAGGTATTGTGTATGTCAGAAATACTCTGGAACTTTGTCTCAATGAAAAGAAAGAAAGGCAGAACTCAGCCGAGGAAGTCTTCCTCAAAAAGACGACTCGGCAGGTATAAGTCAGGCATTGAAAAAGAATGTGCTGATCAGTTATCTGGTTCGGGGGTGGATTTTAAGTACGAGGAAGATGTCTACGTACTCCAAGAAAAGTTCCGTTACCCTGGCGTGTACAAGAAGATGACTTCCAAAAGGAAGGATCTATCTGACCGAAGCAATAAAATTGTTTTGGATATAAAGTACACACCAGACTTCACGGGTGTGGATCACAACTGGGTGATCGAGTGCAAGGGTTACCTTCCATCACACCATGACTTCCCGATGCGGTGGAAGTTGTTTCTTCTGAAAATGTCAGAGGTTACACCGACACCCGCTTTGTTTATAGTTAAGAATAAGCAACAGATTGCTGAGGCGGTAGAAACTATTAAACAACTAATAAAAGATGGGGAGATTTGAACTTTCATGGGATTATGCCAAGGCTTGCAGGATGATGCATGCCCTGGTGGCGCACCTTTACGAAGAGCTGCATGATGATAACGGTGATCCGATCACCATTGGTGCAGTGGTAGACAACAAGATCGACAAGTTCCAAGAGCGCATGGGGATTGAGATCGACATGTTGAAGGAAGCCTGTAGAGATGAGAAGTGATAGGATAAAGTCTAGCTTCAGGATCGGCAGGGTTGTGGAGCAGAGATGGCTGCGGGCTGTGCCTGAGTCAATCAAGTCATCACCTGAAGATGACAAGAAGAAACACATCGACTTCTACGTTGATCTTCCTTCTCACAGTTTCAGTGTGGATGTGAAAGGAAACAATCCACCACACGAGATATGGTTGGAGATCAAGAATGTGAACGGTGATACGGGCTGGCTTTACGGTGAGGCAACACACATCGCTTTCGATGTCCCCGAGTTGGGTGGTTTTGTCATGGTGCTATCTGAAGTGCTGAGAGAATATGTTGCTAACAACGTAAAGAAAGAGTTCGTCACCAAGCGCAAGGCGTACAAGAAGCTGTACACTAGGAAGGATAGGAGTGATGTGATCACGTACTTGACGATCACTGATCTGCTGGCCCTCCCACACAAAGTAGTTACCTATTCAAACAAATACAACCACCCAGTGACGGGTGAGCAAATTCAATTCAATGACAGATCAAGAGATAGCTAACGAGATCATCGAGTACGTTATCGAGAAGAAAAATGTTGACGTAAGAGAGGTCACTAGGAAGCGACCTATCGTACAGCTACGTGCAGCGGTAGCCTACTCCCTGAGAGAGGAGGCCAATCTAACGCTAATGCATATTGGTGAGGTGATGGGTAAAAACCACACCACTATTCTCCATTACGTTCAGAATGTAGAGTACTATGCTCTATATGATTTAAAGTTCAGAGATGATTTCTGGGATATCAGAAGCAAAGTTTGTAAGATTGTGAACTCATTCTCACTCCCTGTACTCCAGGATATGCTGGTCAAGAGAGAAAGAGAAGTGAAGGTTATCAAAAAACGTATTGCAAGAATGCGAAGAGACAACAAAGTAGATATCGATTTACAGATCAAGAACATTATTCGTCAGCGGATCTGCGACAAGTGTAAGATTGACGAGCTGCTTGAACTCGATACGTCAATGCATACATACCTGGGTATTGACTCGACTCCTGAAGAGAGAGAAGAGGCAAAAGAAAACTCAATTAAGATATACAAGACCATCAAGAAGATCAATGTCAACGTGGGGCAGGGGTTCTTGGACTTGATGGATGAGTAAAGAAGCTGGGGTTGCAACGGCGACCCTGCATAATCAAACAATTATTTTTTAACCTCTGGTTGAAGTCTGATTGATTGGTGATTAATTACACGGTGCTAGGGGGTGAACAATAGTAACCCCCTACTTGCTCCCTTAGCTCAGTTGGATAGAGCAACGCACTTCTAATGCGTAGGTCATAGGTTCGAATCCTATAGGGAGTACCAAGGTTAACGCAGCCCACCTACAAGCGGCTGCATTTTAACTCTCTTCGTGGAGTTTACTAGGTGTAAAAACCCCCGTTGCTCAGCGGCTTCGGGGGCTTTTTAACCCAAACCAATAGAGAGATGAAAGAGGATCTTTTTATTTCAGCAGGAGACTTCTCTGCTATGACTATGTTCGAACTAGCAATGTATCGAATGAAGCAAATCAATTCCTCAAACTTAGATATGGTGAAGGCCATTGACGAGTACATCGATAAGATCAAATGCGAGACTGCATCCACCTCTGCGACATAAGCCTGATAGAGTTTAAGAACGGTAGGGTGGACAAGAGATACAAAGCCAAGGATGTCCTTCTGTGTGGGAATATCAAGAGTAAGATATGGGAACACCCGTACTACCGAGATAGAATACTAGAGGCAGTCCCTGCCCTAGCTACCCCAGCTAGACTCAAGAAGGCAAAGCAGAAAGCACAAGAGGGTAAGATAGTGTTGCACGATATCGACTTCAAGATACGACTCGGCGACTCTTTTGTAGACAGAGGACTGACAGACCCATCGAAACTATGAAACCACTACACGAATTTATCTCAAGCGAAGAACAACGTGCTTACGCTGATGGCTATGATCGAGGTCAGAAAGACCTAGCCAAACTGATCATGGAAACCTTCAAGCAGTACGAAGTCCCACTGATGTTGTGGGAGGCTCTCAAAGAGTACTGACCCTAGGTGTCCAGGGGAAGGGATATACGCACACAGTTACCACTACTCTTTCGGATTTACAAAGTGAGAAGGGTTCTCGTCAGAGTAACCTCGTGGTAGGTACGGAGCAACCTTCTTTACAGACTCTCTTATAAATACATCTCCGACACTTTCTGGCATCCAGCTTGCAATGCCGCCCACTACGCTACCAAAGTAGTTGTTGACCATGTCCCCAACAAAAGACTCAAAGTCATTGTACTCTTTAGCTTCATGCCCTGCCCCTAGAAAAAACCCGAGCGGAACAATCCCTAGAGATCCTGCGTTCTTATCCACCAATGCTGCGCTCAATGCGTGTCGGTAAGCGTCACCCTGCTCTGGTGTTATTGCGCCAGAATCGACAGCCTCCTGTGCCTCCCTTGCGGCAACACCCATAGGATCACCCAACCCTTGGTTGACTTCATGTTCGAGCTTGCCCATGTCCACGGTGTACCCCATGACGTTCATGGTTTCATCATCCCCATTCTTTACAGGGTCTCCGTTTGTTTTCAGTACTCTCATCTATCTTTCTTTACAGACGCACCGTAGTAGTACGCAAAGATATTTCCGATCACTACACCTTCAATCATCCCCATCAAGTGGATGAACAGTTCGTTCTCACGGACAGAATCAATGTACACTACAGCGTAGATAGTGAACATGAACGACAGCAATCCTACGATCCCCGTCACCCACATCATCCAGTCTTGCTTACCTGTAGCTTTAGCAACTTCGATCTCTCTGTTCCTGGCAGAGGCACGGTCAGCAGACTCCAGCTCGAAAGCCATCCTAGCGAACTCAGCCTTCTGTGATGGTTCTAGATCGGGGTCACCTTGAATAAGATTTTTTACCACCCCTAACGCGCCTTGGTCTGGGAGAAGATCCCCCACTGCATCTAATACTTTGGGTGCGTTCTTCCCCAGCCATTGGCCCACCTTGGTGTCCTTAAGTTTTTTTCTGTCGCTCATTATTTAAACTTTGCCTTTACCCCCTTGACAACAGGCTGTCTCTTCTTTGGGTTGAGTGATTCAAGCAGTTCTTCAAACGTGATAGGTGTTACTTCAAACTCATCGATAGCCCCCAAGGGATTCTTGTTGTACATTCTAACCAACTCGTTGAAGGCATTGAACATGTTGTTCGAGTCCAAGATCTTATCCTGAAGCAACTCCTCGTCTTCGTTGTACAATCGATTTATCTCTAGGTTTATCTTGCTAATAGACTTATCGCTAATCTCGGTGAGCAACATAGGCTTGTTGTCCATCAACAACTTCACATCATCCTTACCGATAGATCCTTTTGTGGTCTTAACTTCAATCTGATCATCGCTGGCTTGCATTCTTTTCAGCAGGTTGATCTGGTCGATAATCTCTTTCGAGTTCTGTCTAGATAGATCCCTGTACTCTACAAACGTATTCATCAAATCCTCAACGGTTCTGATCTGTCCGTCTCTAATCTGCTGGAATATCTGAGACTTCTTCTCGGACACTTCGCTTTCTTTCTTGCTTGTGTAGAAACTGTAAGAGGCAAGCAAGTCCACATCCATAACTCTAAACCCGAGCAGTGCGGCCACTGCTTCTTTTGTTTCTGTGTTGGTGTAGACATTCTTCTCCTCAATCAAGTCGGCTGCTCTACCGATCTCAATAGCGTTCTTGAATACCCCTGGTAGTGCTCTAGTTACGATTCTGGAGATCTTATCTATATCGGCATCACCCTCCTCACCAACTTCTTTTATGACATCGAGGATTGTGCCAGCAGTTACATCGGCAGACACGTATGGTTTTACCAATTCGTAAATCGCATCAGCGAAAGGACTGGTGTCTGGGTCTTCGTCCGAAGCCGACAGGAATGCTGCCCTGATAGGTACACCTATCGTCTCAGAGGGGAAGAGAGATGTCAAGTTAATGACGCTTGGTTCAGAAGCTCTGTCTGAAGGAAGGTACGCGAACGCAGAGTTCCTTGCGTACGGAGGCAGCATATCACGCATGGTCTCCTCGTCCTCCCTAGTAACCCCAACCATTGCCCTAGTCATAGCTGCCAAAGCAAAAGGCAAGGCGTTAGCTACAACCATACCAGCTGTCCTTCTGAAGTCTCCCTGCTTCAAGTCTTCTAATGCGTATATAGCGTTGTTCTTTGTGGTTCTGACCGCCTCGTAAGGGAAGGAGACAAAGCTGCCAAAGAAGACACTCCTACCTACCTTCTTGATGTTTCTGGGTACGAAAGAGTAAGTAGGGTAACCATTTCTAATACGCTCCCCAGCAATCTTTCTTGCCTCTTGTTCTGACTTACCCCTCTTCAGTTGTCTGTTCTTCTCGGTCAAGTAACCGTTTACTTTGTAGAAGTCATCACCAAATGCATACAGTCTTTGCGCGAAATCGGCAGCACTCTGCTTACCAGAAGTGAGCCTGTTCTTCATGCTCTGATCGGCATAGTTGTTCATCGCCTCAGTGATCTCGCTAGACCTGGCCCCATCCCTAACGACACCTTCCATCAGGAGTTCTTGACGCAGGTCTGACATTTGTTTCTTTGTCTTCTTACCACCCCACCCTTCGATCCAAGCCTTGCGGTTGGTGAATGGTAAGTGACCTGAGTTCAGAGACAAGAAAGATCCAGAGTAGAAGTTTCTAAGCGTGGTTGTTGGTGAGTATACAGTAAGACCCACCTTAACTCTAGACGCAACTCTAGATACTGACGCAAGCTCTCCAGTGTAAGGGTCAAGCGGGGCAAAGTCCTGTACTGCCTTGGCTAACTCTTCCGATACGTATATGTCCTCTACAAACTGGTACTGGTCTGTCGATGAGAAAAGCTTTACAGTTCTCTTCGGGTCAGTAGCACCCCTAGTAGCCAGTGGATTGTCTCCGCTGAGAAGTTGATCTGCAATGCTTTGCTGGAACTCTACCGCAGCAATCATCCTAGACAGGTTACCAATAGTTTTCGAGTACACGGTGATCGGGTTTGTTTCCTCGCCCATAAGCGTACGCAGAGACTGACTAAGACCTTGGTTCTTACCCTTAAGGATAGATGTGTTCATCTTGTCTGGTCTGGGCAAACCTTTACCAGCCCTGTCGCCCACTTGGTTCTTGAAGTGTGCTTTGATTTGAGCAAGCTTTCTGTTGCGAGTAGCATAGTCGTTGATCAATGATGGGTCTTCCTCCGTAATCATCTCGTCAATCACAGGATCAAACTTGTCCTTCATCTCTCTAGACAACTCTCTGTACTCTTGCTCTTTAGTTAGCTGGTTGAAGTAGTTCTTATCTTCATACACTCTGTATGACCTGTGCAGATACTCCCCCATGTTGTTGTTGATGGTGTCGTACAGTTGCTGTTGGGACGGTGTCATTTTAGCACCATCAGCCATACCCAACCTGCTCAACAAATCTTTTGACAGGCTGTCAATACGCAGCCTCATAACGTCTAGCTTCACCAAGTCTTGCTGGCTCATTGTTGCTACGTCACCCTCGCTTAGGTCGCCACGTAGATAAGACAACATCTCCGAGCGCATCGCAGGGTCTGAACTGTTGTCGATGCTTTGCAGTATCTCTTGCATGGTGATCTGCTCACCAATCAGAAGTTCTGACGCAAGCACGTTGGACCTCTCTAGCTTTCTAAAGGTCTCTACAACATCTTTGTTGGTCATTCTTCTAAGACCGTTACTAGAAGTGAACGTGTTATCAAAGGCTCTTCGAACCTCACGACCAATAGCTCGTCTCCCCTCGGTGGTAAGACCTTCTTCTTTCAGGATGTCTTTCAGTCTCCTACCCGTACCTCGTCGAGGTCTACCATCAATTACCGCAGACCTTCTGTCCTTAGCTTTCTGCTGTGCTGCCTTACCAGTATCTGTAGGTACACCTATATTAGATACGATGTCGGCCATATCCAACATACCAGCCAGCTCGCTCTCTGCGTTGAACAATCTTTCTTTAGCAGCGGTCAGTTCTTCTGTTGAGATCTTCAGCGACTCGTCTCTATCAGACAATCTTCTTGATGTATCTGCGATAGTAGAAGCTACCTCGGCAGATGCTCTCGATTCGAGTGCGTCAAGGGACTCGTCTGAAGGAAGAGATGCCTCTTCAACCGTTGACTCCTGCTGCTCCAGATTCCTTCTAGCCTCAGCCTGTTCCTGTGTTAGTGTTTGCTTTTGCGTTTCGAGCGCTTGGTCAGACAAAGCTTCTACTTGCTTTCTTGCGGCATCTACTTCCCCAGCAGTGCGGAGAGCTTCGTCATACATCTTCTTAACAGAGTCGCGCTTGTCTTGCATCTCCTTGATCTTCGACTCGTCTACGTTGTTTGCACGCATTGTGTCGATCTCACCGTCAAAGATTTCGAGAGTGTTTTTTATTCTGCTCAGCCCCTCTTCGGTGAGGATTCGAGTAAATTCAAACTCTTCTTGCTGTGTTAGATCGACTGACTCTGACTCAAACTGCGCCTCCAAGTCTAGCTTCTGCTGAAGCATGGACTCCATCTGTGCTCTCAGTGACTCTGCTGCCTTAACGTCTTTAGCCGTGCCAGTTTTCTGAGATACCAAGTCGTTGTACGTTGTCTCCAGCAGCGCCAGCTCATTGTTGAGTCTAGATATCTCATTGAACTGATCGGGGAACCTAACCATCAGCATCTGGTAGAAAGCATCACCCCTAGTGTTGTTCCTGTTTTGGTTGAGCTTTTCTTGAGTGAGTGCTGCGGTCCTTTGCAAGCGCTGTTTTAGCTTCTTGTCTTTTGTGTTTGCTGCTTCTTGCAACAACTCTTCCATGCTCTGCTCAAGATCGATTGACTCTAGGAATCTTCTGTTAAACCTAGATCTAGCGTTTGCCCTGATATTACCTACAGCAAAACCAGCACTAGCAAACTGCCCACCAGCTACTGAACCCACGATAGCAGCCTCTGCTACGTTCTTCCAGAATTTCTCTGCGTTAATATCCTCACCCGTCATTGAGGCGTAAGTGAGCTGCTGTATTGCAACAGCGGTAGCTTCTTCAGCGCCCTCTGCTGTCATGGCGATACCAAGCCTTTTAGCAATACCCTTGTTGGCTTGCTTAAGCACTTGGTTTGCTCCAGTTCTAGCAGCGGGTGTTAGTGCTGCATTACCCGCCATCCTAGCGGCCCTCATGTATTGGACATTTCCAACCAATCCCCACAGCCCTTCAGTCAACCCAGTAACGCCAGAGTAGAAAAGTCTCTCTACGTTGGACTCAAACTTATCCCTTACATCTTCATGCATGGTCTCCATCCAAGCCCTGGACGCACCAACGTAAGTGTTAAAACCGAAGGCGGTTAGAG
>VMHT01016617.1_pt1 | contig 13595 bp, 20 predicted proteins | sample 4693611 | NCBI WGS metagenome assembly VMHT01 (sample SAMN12280063, study PRJNA550983) | marine metagenome | isolation source: seawater sampled from same location over 5 years 0.02-0.2 micron viral filtrate | place: USA: collected off the coast of southern California halfway between the port... ... | reverse complement strand
TGAATTTAGTATGAAATATCTTACTAAAATAATAAAAAATAATAATTCATAAAAAAATATAATAAAGTATGTTATATCATACTATAATTTGTCAAGAAGTTTATTTATTCTTTCTTCTTTCTTATTATTGTCTTTTATTAATGTAATAATTGTTTTCATAAAATCTACAGAATAATCTTCTTTATCATCTTTTTTCTTTTTATCATTGACAATAAAATCAATTACATCTTTTCTTTTATTCATAAGTCTTGAGGCTACTTTTGCATTTATATTATTTTTACCTTTACTCATTTTTTTATCATAAATCATATCAAAAACTTTACAAATATCTTCTTTTGTAAATTCTTGACTATCTAATTTAGGTGTTTTTATTTCTTTCTCTGGTATGTTATTTCTTACTTCTGTTTGTGTTTCAGAATTCTCCATAATTTTTTCTGTAACTATATTATCTTTTTTAAGTTTTTCATTTTCTTCTTGTAATCTTTTACATTCTTTTGTAAGGCTATCTACATTAGATAATACTTTTTCTTTTAGTTCTAACATATGAGTATCTATTTTTGTAGAATCTATTTTAGGAGGTGTTTTGATTTTTTTTCTTTCTGCTTTTAGTTCTGTTTTTACTTCTGCTAATTCTTCTCTCAATGTACTAATAATATTATCTGTATCACCATTATCATAAATATTATCTTGTGGTTTTTTAGAAAGTTCTTTTTTTAATTTAGAAAGTTCTGTTCTTAATGATTCATTATTTTCGTGAGATTTTTCACACCTTTCTTTTAGTGGGGCTATTTCATCTTTGTATAAATTCATTTGTAAAAAATAATTTTGATTTTGTTCTTCTAGTTCTTTAATCTTAATATCTTTATTATCATTCATAAGTTTAAGGGCTTTATTGGCTTTACAGATTTTTTGTTTTTGTTCTTGTGACATAGAATCTCCATTTGATGATTCTAATGATTGTATTTTTTTTTCGTGTTCGTCACACCTTTTTTTATAAAACTCCATTTTGTCAATAATACCTTTTTCTTTAAAAATATCTTTTTGATCCATTTTATGTTTCATTGATTTACATTCTTTTATAAGTGCAGTGTTTCTTTCTACTTGTAATTGTAATTTATATTTTAGGGCTTCATTATCGGCTTGATGTAATTCTATTTTTTCATCTTGTTCTATTTCTTGTTCTTTTAATTCTTTGATTTCACAAATCATATCATAAATTTCATCTTCAGTATAAGTTGTATCATCAATTGTAATTTTTGACATTGCTTTTTATATTATAAAATATTTTATTTTTAAGTTTTTAAGTATTTTAGTGGGGTATTTTTTATTTTAGTATGCTTTTTTTTATTTTAGTATGATATATCTTTCTCGGCTTCAGTCTTAATTATATTTAATTAAATAATTTTAAGTATTTTTGGGGGGTATTTTTTTTTACAAATTTTGACAAATCTTAAAAAATATAAATTCAGTGTAAAAAATAATCAAAAATTTAATATATTTATTTAATAAAATGGACGGTTCTGGATTAGTAGATGCTATGCTTCGCGGTATTATGGTTTCGGCAACTTTAAGAGGTTTAAAAGGTCAGAGGGTATTTAGTCAAGCAACTTTGATGGAGGGCGTACAAGTAGGTGGTGCTGGTGTTGTTTATGATATGGCTGTTCGCCCAGCTGTTAAATCTGTTGCTCCTCAAATCCCATTGCCTAATGGTAAATAGGTTTAATTAAATTATTTTTTTTATCTAAATAATTATAAATGAATCAAAAAAAAGAAGAAGATTTAAGATTTGGATTAAATGCAGAAGAACAAATACAACCTAAATTAACAGAAATATTCGGAACTTTAAGAAAATTAGATAAATATAATGATTTTGATTTTGCTAATGAAAAATTTTATGTAGAAGTAAAAACAAGAAGGAAAACTTTAGATGCTTTTGATACTTGGTATTTTGATAATCGTAAAAGATTAGCAGCTAAACAACAAATAGTAAAAGGTTTTAGATGTTTTTTTGTATTTAATTTAGAAGATGGAATCTATTTGTGGGAATATAAAAATAAAAAATCACAACATAAAAATGAATATTATATCGATAAAGGAGGTAGATGGGACAGAGGAAAGTATGAAATATCTGACCTTGTTAATGTAAGAACCCCATATTTAATGGATATTAATAATTTTATCTTGGAATAAAAATTTTTTTTTTAATAAAATATCATTATATAATAAATATGACTGATATTGAGCTAACTGATTTTGATTTAGATGATATGCCCGACTATGTTTCTTGTTGTTTAATAGCAAAAAGGCGTGGAGGTAAGGGTGTTTTAACTAAATCACTATGCTTTCATCATTTTAAAAATAGGGTCAAAACAGCTTTTTTATTTAGTCCTACATCAGAAATTGCTAATAATCCTATGGATTTTGTGCCGATGCATTACAGATATAAAGAATTTGACCCCGATGTAGTAGAAAGAATATTAACTAGACAAGAATATTTAATCAGAAATGATCCTAAAGGTAATCATCATACATTATTGATAGTTGATGATATAATGGCTACACTAGACCCTAAATCACAAAAGGTTTTAGATAAAATTTTTGTGGCGGGACGGCACTTTCAGATAAGTATTATTGTATGTTTTCAGTATGTAAAGCGTGAATTTAGTACAATAATGAGAACAAATTGTGATTATGTTTTTATTTTTAATCAAACAAATTTTAATAATAAAGAAAGTTTAGTATTAGATTATTTATCAACAACAGAAAATAAAAAATTAGGTTTTGCATTAATGAATAAATATGCTGATGGATATCAATGTTTAGTAGTTAATAATACTTCTACATCAAATGACTATGAAGATTTTTGTTTTTATTTTAAAGCTGATTTAATAAAAAGAAAGTTTATTTTAGGAAAAGATTTTTGATTCTATATTATAATGGAAAGAACTGAAAATAGTAAAGTAGCTCAAGTTTGTGCTAAATATGTTGATTTAATGATGGATTTTTATGAAAAATATCACGATATTAAAAGTAAAATGGAATATTATCAAAATGAATGTGATACTAAAGATATAGAATTAGATAATTTAAAAGAAAAATATGATAAATTATGTAAAGATATTGTTGATATAGAAATTAAAAAAAAGTATGATATACCATACTAAAATAAAATATATGATATTATTAAATGAAAGTGAAAATTACAAAATTAAATAATAATGTAAAAAAATATAAAGCTGAATTTTTTGATAATAATAATAAAAAAATTAAAACAACTAGATTTGGTGCTTCTGGATATTTAGACAGAACTATTGGAGCTACACAAGAACAAAGGGATAGATATAGAAAAAGACATAGAAATGATAAAATAAATGATAAATTTTCTGCTGGTGCATTATCATATCATACGCTTTGGGATACAAAATCATTTAGAGAAAATGTAAGAAGATATAAAAAAAGATTTAACTTATCATAGTATGATATAACTTACTAAAATATAAATTTTATTTTTTTAAAAAATATTATATTATATAAAATATGCCCGATAGGACTGATGAACTAAATTTGCCTTTATATTCTGAAAGTGGTAATGTTGATAAAGGACATTTAAGTGAGCTTGCTGGAGATATAGAAGCACAACAATCACAAGATTTAGAAAATATTTTAGAAAGTTATTATAATGAAAATATTGGTTTTGTAGATTTACAAACATCAATAAGAGAATTAGGATATTCTGAATCCAGAGTATCATCAATATCACAAGCATCTCACGAAGAAAGAGTTTATAGAGTACAAAATCAAGGACAAGATTCTGGACTTGCCTCTAATCAATTACAAGCATTAGCAGAAGGTGGAGTGCAATTGACTAATAACCCAGTTAGAACAGATTCTAGTGGAAGACAATATGTAGAAGACCATAGAGTTAGAGAACCAGATGGAACAGCATCAAGATTTTATTTACCAGCTCCTAGACAATTTAATCCTTTAACAATACAGCAACAAGCACAAGTAAATTATTTAGAACAAGTGAGAGAAGATATTACAATTATACCAGATTCTACAACTGGTGAAAATGTAGAATTATCTCAAGATCAAAGAGATGAAATTATGAGACTAGCTACAAATTATTTAAATTCAGATCCAGATTTTAGAGATGCAAGAAATTTAGAATTTAGAAATAACGTACAACATATTGAGGGTATAGGAGGTGTTACAGATATCAATAATGTTTTATTTGATTTATTTGTTGATATAGATCAAGAATATGCTTACAGAGAACAAAATAATGGATTACCACAAAATATGACAAGAGAACAATATGATTTTTTAAGAGCAAATCCTAATTTAGGTTATTACGGACAACCTATTTTACGCTCCGCATCTGGTGTAATGTATTATACTACAAGAGACAGAGGAAAAACACCATTGATTACAATGGAACAAATAAATGTAGAAAGAGGAATACCTCAAATTACTGGATTCGATATGACACCTACACCCACACAAGAAAATGAATTAAATTTTTTATTAGCTGATTGGTTGAGTGGTGATATTACAGATGAAGATTTTGATAATAGAGTTAGAGAAATAACTGAATATGATCCCACAGACCCAGCAAGAGACCCTTTTAAAGCTGATATGTATAATAATTTTATGTATTCTTTAAGATTATATGATTCTGAAAAACAGTACAGAGAAATCAATGATGGAAGACCTAGTCAATTGACAGAATTACAATATAATTTTTTAATTAATCATCAGCTATTAGAAGGAGAAGAAAGGTATCAAGGACAACCATTGACAATTGATAGAGGAGTTGCAAGATTTTTCACAAGTGATGGAAATTTAATGCTTGTGCCTACAGAAGAACAAATACAAGGTTTTGTAGATAATGGGATTTTTACTCCTTCATATCAATTACCTTCTACAAATCCTATTGATATTAGAGTTGATCCAGATAGAACAATTACAGATGATGATTTACACGGGCGAATCCCACGATTACCTAATAGAGTAGTGCCTCCATCAAATGAAGATATAAGAGACATTGTATCTGGTAGAACTCAATTTGATCCAGAAGATCCTCTTGGTCTTGGTGATATAACTCCAGCTAGTCCAGATATTATTTTACCTTCATTACCTCCTACACCTATACAAACTGATATAGGAACTTTAAACATACCATCAGAAATTATTTTACCAGAAGAAACTCCATCATATCAAGTAGAAAATCCTTTTGTAGAAAGATATGTAAATTATGTTAATTCTTATGAAAGTTTATATGTTGGTTTTAGAAATACATTTAGAGATATGATTGTCCCTACAGCATTTTCTGCAGCTGGTGCTATTGTTGGATATGGTTTTGGAGTTGCTAGAAGTAGATTATTTATTTATAATGTTTATTCTGATATGGAAAGACAGCTCCACACTTTAGATTCTGAATTAAATGCTTTACACGATAGAGATGAAGAATTATTAGATAATTTAGAAACATTGAGAGACCAAAAAGACGTCCAAATAGATTTATTAATTGATGAATTAGAAGAAACGGGACAAGCACAAACTCAAGAGGGTTATGACTTACTTGACACACTAAATGAATTAAGAGGATTACTAGCTGGAACAGAAGATGACCCAGATGCTGACCCAGAATTTTTGAGAGATGAAATTTATGGTTCATTTGGTGTAGCTCAAGCATTATTACAAAGTAATGCTGAATTAGCAAGATTACAAGAAGAAATGACAGAACTAACTGAATTAAGTGATTCTATTGAGGAAACAATAGCAGAAATAGAAATATATCAAGACCAACTTTTTGATGTTTCAGAAACAAGAGACAGAATTAACGAAGGATTTACAGATGTTTTAAATGATTATTTCACTGATATGTATAAAGTATATAAATATAGAAATGAAATAAATATTGGTGTAGGATTAGGTAATTCTGTCGGTGTTGCATTATCTTCAGTATTAACTGGTTATATTATGCCTACAGCAATAAGTAATGAGGAAGATATACCTATCCCGAGTAATTTAAAAAGAGAATCATTAAGTGATATTAGAGATACAGAAAAAAGAAATAAAAGAAAATATAATATGATTTTAAAAGGCAGATTTGACCCTTTAACTAAATTAAAAACTTCACAATATAATCCAGCTGAAAAAAGAAAAGATTTTAATAAAGAATATGAAAGAGATAATTTAGAATTGGTACAACCTAAAACTATTGATACTATGAGTCAAAAAATATTACCTAAAACAGATATACCTTTTAGAATTATAAAAGATAATGGAAATAAACCTTTAGATTATAAACAAATACAAGAATACAAATCAACATTATCAAAATCAGAATTACAAGAATTAAAAAATCAATATTTAATTTTTGGAGATGGTGGAGAAGTTTTAAAAGTGCAAGATAAATGTAGAGGAGTTTATCAAGACCAATCAAAAGTAGGAGTAAGAAAAATCGGATTTCGGTAAGATATAACTTACTAAAATATGGTAAGATATAACTTACTCAAGAATATCAATACTATCTAGTAAAGCAGAATATGCTGATGAATATTTTTGATATTTTTCTAAATCTCCAGTAGCTCTTTTATCTGGGTGAAATTTTAAGAAAGGTCTAAATGCTTTTTTAATTTCTTCTGGACTTGCTCTTGCTGATACTCCTAAAACTTTTGCTGGTGTTGATTTGTATTCACGCTGATAATTAAAGTTAGCCATACTTCTTTTTGCATTATTTACTTTAAATTTTTTCTTTTCTTTTTTAGGTTTAGTTTTTTCTTTAATATTTTCTAAAGCAAGTATTCTTGGTTTAGGAGGTTGAGGTCTTTCTTTTTTTGGTTTTGCTTTTGTTGGTATTTTTGGTAAAGGTTTCTTTTTTTTAGGTGGTTCGGGTGGTTGAGGTGATTCTTTTTTTTCTTTTTTTTTACCACAACCTTTGCTTTTAGCACATTGATGATATGCTTTTACTCCTTGAGCTATTTTTCGTTTGTGTTCTTCTGACATAGCCATTATTGTTTATATTAATAAATAAAAAATTTTATGAAAAAATTATATATTAATATTATAAAATATGCCCCCAGTATTATTGTTAAAAAATGATAAACAATTTTATGGAACTCTCAAACCAGAAGGAAAAGCAGATTTTTCTAAATTAGAAAAACCAGCACCACCTCCTAATCCTATGAGTAATGTTGCATTAACAACAAGAGAAGCAAGAAGTAATTTTAGAGATAGAGTAACTTCAGATATTACAGCATTAGATACAAAAGAAAAACCAGTAAATACAGATGAATTAATTGTCCCTAATACAAAAAAATTAGAAAATGAGAATGACAGTACGATGAATAAAGTTAAAGCTTTTATAGATAATCCATTCGGAATTGATACAAGTCAAGAAGATGAAGAAGGTAGAACTTGGCGTAAGCATAAAGAAGTCGGTGAAAAAGTAAGAATTACAACAGCTCAAGAAGGTATAGATGATGCTATAGAAGTTGTATCAAAACCAGTTGTAGATTTAGGTGGGAGACTAATGGGATTTGTAGAAGATAAAGCATTTAATTTAATTTTACTTTTAGGTGGAATTTATATTGCTAGTCAATTTGCTAGTGGTTTAGGTAAAAATATCGGTGTGGGTGGTGGTAAAAAATATAAAGTAGAAGAATAATTTAGTAAGTTATAACTTACTTTTTTTTATAATACATTAATAATGGTAGAAACTTATAAAAATAAGTTTAATAAAAAATACGGATTACCTAAAGATAAATCACATTCATTAAGTTCTATATCAAAACTTACTGGATACAAAAGATCTGGATTACAAACAATATATAATAAAGGTGTAGGGGCATACAGAACTAATAGGGGAGCGGTGAGGAAAAATGTTACATCACCAGAGCAATGGGCTATGGCTAGAGTTTATGCAGCAGTAAATAAATCATCTAAAGCTTATAAAATTGATAAAATACATTTAAAAAAAAAGTAAGTTATATTATACTAAAGAATGGATAATAGATCAGAAATTGTAAAGAAATTTGGAGGTTCTTGGTGGGATACATTATTTATTTTAATTAAAGATAAAGATTCAGAATTTATTTTAGATTTTGTTGATAGATTACCTTGTGATATTTGTAGAAAACATTTTTTAGAAGAATCATTTAAGTATAATTTTAATCAAAGTAAAGAAGAATTATATAAAATTTTATGGAAAATTAGATGTAAGATTGATAAAAAAAAATATGGTGAAATGATGGATAATAATTTTTTACAAGATTATCTAAAATTTTTATTGATAAAATAAAAAATTAAAGAAAAATTTCTCAAAAAAAAATATATATATTATATAAAATGTCTAATCCAGATTTGATTTTAAGAAGTAATGATAATTCTTCTCTTGCGGTAACTCTCCGTGCTAGAAACTCAAAGCAGAATGTTTTTGATTATGTAAATGAAGGTGAAAGTGTAGGTTGTAGCTTGGCTAATACCCGTCAGATTATTAATCCTATTAGTAGTATTGCAGCGGGAGGAGGTCAAAAAATTAAGTTTGAGTTAAGTAATTTTGGCTTTCTTACAGATTTATATTTACAAACTACTTTTACTCGTGGAGGTACTAATGTAGCAGACGGCAGTACAGAAAGTGCTTTAGTAGATCACGCTGGGATTCATTGCATAGAAAGAGCTCGTGTAGTTTATAACGGCAATACAATTGCTGAACTTACAAGCGACCAGATTCTTTGCTCTCTTTATACTAGAGCAACTAATGAAGAAACTGCTATCCTTGATGCTATGACGGGCGGAAATATTATTGGAGCAAATGGCGGTGAAGGTGCTGTAACTGGTCGTAAAGCTATGAGTACATCGGGCAAACAACAGCTTTCTTGCCCTCTTAAATTTTGGTTCTCTGAATCTCTAGGTCGTGCTTGGGATTTATATTCTCTATCATCAAGAGCTTATGTAGAAATTGATTTCAGAACCTCTACTGAACTTAAACAAATAGAAGAAAATGGAACTCTTGCCTATGATTCAGTAAGACTTGTATCCTATCTTTCTAATTTATCTAATGCGGAATTACAAGCCTATCAAAGCAGAAATTATTCTCCTAATAGTGTATCGTCTCAAATCTCTTTTACTACAACCCAGTTTGATGAAGTGATTGCTTCTCCAGTTGTTATTACTGGAACGGGTGCTGGTAATAAAGTAAAACTTCAGAGTATCAGCGGTTTAGTTAGAAAATTATATTTATTTGCTACCCTTGATTCTAATAAAACAAGTGCTACTGCTAGGTCATTAGACACTACAATTGATATTGCTTCATTTAAACTTATGGCTAATAATCAAACTATTTATGAAAATGAAAATTGTGCCGTTGGTATTGACGTTCAGCACAGTACAAACACTTCTAATGGTTATAACACAGACCATTTTGTAGAATTATTTCATAATCGTCTCCCAGTTGGTGCTAATAAACTTGTTGATGTTGCTTCTACAAAAGATTTAGGAGGCACTGGTGGTGGTGCATTTAATCCATCTCACGTTAAAGTCATTAACTTTGGTTTTAATCCTCAAACAACTGCTGATGGTGATTCTTTCTTATCTTTCAGTCAGCTTTCTGTCCCAGAGGTAGAAGTTAAATTTGCTACTGGTGTTACTGGTTCTCATACTCTTCATTGTATTGCCGAGCTTGTTACCCTTAACACATATAATACTAGTCAAAGCGGACAAGTCAATTACAAGCTCATCACTGAATAAAGTAAGATATAACTTACTAAAAATATTTAAAAATAACTTTTCATTTTTTTTTATAATAATATAATAAATATGACATTAATCTCACTATCTGTAACTGGTGAAAATACCACTGGAAGTGCTACTTTCACTATTGCTAAAGAATATAAATTTAAAAATATTTATTTAGAAGATGTAAAATATTATATAGCTGGAGAAAAATTAGAAAATACAATTGCTAAATCAACAACTAATGCTGGTTTGGGTACTGTTGATACAACAATTTTATCTGCTCTTGCAATTAAATTTTCATTTTTAGATTCTAAAGATGCTGTTTTATATTCATTACACGACGGCACAGATATGTCTTTGGTTGCTGGAGTCCCAGTAAATATTACTGGATTAATACCCATTGGTAGAGCAAATAAAGTAGGAGCTACACCTTCTTCTATGTCTTCTACTATGAGTCATTCTTATCCTTATAAATTAGTATCTAATAGACCACAAACTTGGACTACATCAAAAACAATTACATTAGATTTATATTATAGAGACGTACAAACCGATGGATTAATTAAAGATTGGGCTTTGATGTCTAGCACCACTGATGCTTTTAATGATATCAGTAGTTATGAAGTAACATTAAGATTAGAATAAAAAAAAAATATTTAAGTATGATATAACATACTAAAAAAAAATGTCAATGCAAAATTATACGATAGACCAATTGATGTTGTTTATAGGTGGGGTAGGGACTACTGGTATTGCCCTAATTCTAGCATTGCAAAAAAGCAAATGTAAGACAATATCTCTATGTTGCTTTAAATGTGAAAGAGATGTTAGAGCAGTGGTAGAATCCGAGCATTTACAAGTAGATGGTCATACTGGTGAAACACCTAGATTATCTTTAAATCAATCTTCTAGGTCTGAATCAGTCTCAAAAAAAGAATTATCATCAGAATCAGAACCAGCTGTAGAACCTTGATTTTCTTCATCAGAAGATTCTTCATCACAACTTAATTCATTTTGTCTTAATCTTATTTCGTGTGCTTTTTCTAAAACATTTTTTACTTCTTCTTCTTGTATTTTACAAAGAATCTCAATAATTTCTTCTAAACAATAATCAATTTCTTTCATTGTAAGTTTCATATTTATATAAATTAAAATAAAAAAATAATATAAAAAAAATATTTGTTTTAATAAATATGCCTAGATTAATTAAATATACTACTAATGCTTTAAATGATGTACCAGATCAAGCTCTTGCGGTGATAGAACACGCAAGTTTATTTTATATTATAGACCAGAATTTTAAAGGTATGAATAAATACATTGCTTTTGCTGTTGCTGGTTCTGCTTATGAAATGGTTATTGATAATTATAAAAAAAAATCTCCTATAGAAAGTAAGGAATATCTTGCTAAATAATTTTCTTAACTAAATATATGGATCAAGAAAAAAAAATAAAAATATCTGACAAAATTGATGGAGTGCAATACAATATTAATATTTTAAGAAATGATTTAAAATCAATGAATGAAGAAATTGTTTTAATAAAAAATCTTATAGGAGAATATTTATTATTAAATCATAGAGAAGAACCAAAAGAAAAAGTAAAAGGATATTTATGGGGTTCATACTAAAGTAAGTTATATTTTACTTTAGCTTTACAACAATAAAATCTTTGTAGCCATTTAGGAAGGTCTTCTCTTCTATAGCCCCACCTACGCCAAGTTAAGAATCTTCTGACATAGTATTCACAACAACAGAATTTTTTTTTTTATCATTATTTTTTTCTATTGTTTTTACAACAACTGAAGACATAACAATTGCTAATCTTAATTGTGGTGTCAGCATACTTGTATCAATCTCTCCTAAATCTATCATTTCTTTTAAAATAGGAATTATATCATCTTTCATTTCAGATGTATTGTCAGCAAAGCCATCTAGAAAATCTTGATTAAAATAATTAGCAGTACGCTCAACACTTCTACAACCTAATAGCAAAGTCTCAAAAACAACACTATGAGAATGTTTATCTGTAATAACTTTCATAATTAAATCTTTTTTTTGATTTAATGCACTTAATGACATATGGGGGTCAATAATAATATTCTCGGTATTATCTGGAAATTTTTGTTTAAGAACAAATAACTGATTATATAAATGAGTTTGTTTTTCTTCTTCATTTTTACTGGTCTCCTCTTCAGAAATGTTTTCTTGTTTTTCTTTCTCTTGTTTTCTTTTTTTTTGCTGACTTAAAGTATTATATTTTTTTTTTCTTCTTCAGTCATTTCAGAAATTTTTTTACCTATTCTTTTCTTAAATTCTTGAGCTGTTTCATTTTCTACTTCATCAATATTTTCTTCTACTGTTTGACATTCTGGATTTTTAAGATCGTCAAGAGAAATATCCATTTATATAAATTTAGAAAAAAATTTTTAAATAAAAACTTTAAAAAAAATATTTTATTATATATAATAAATGCCTATTTTAGCTATTACTATGAGGTCTCAAGAACTTGATGCTGGAGATAAAGCAAAAAAAACAATAAAATTAGAAGGAACTTATAAAATGCAATATTTAAAGTTGTTACATATTTATCATAATATTGATAATAATAATATTTCTAATTCACAAGGTACATCTAGAAATACCATTTTATTTGCAAGAATTGGATTTTTAAATTCACAACAAGCTTTACTTACAGAAATTAAAGACGGACAAGTCATAGAGCACGGAGGAATGATTTGTTTAGGTGAAACAATAAAAGATGAAAATTCTAATACTTTCAGAGATTGTTATAAAGTTTTACACGATGGAAAAGATACTTTATATATTAATAAACCTTTTGAGGTAGAATTATTTAAATTAGAATCAATAGACCCCACAGCTGAAAATACAAGTGAAGCAACATATAATGCTACGGGTTCTCATCTGATAGCACCTATGACTAAATCAGATTTTAGAGGTGGTTTAGATTCTGCGGGACAGTATATTTCATTTATTTTTGAGTATCGTGAGGATTATTCTAAATAAAATAAAAAGTAAGATATTTCATACTAAAATATTTCATAAAATAAATGAGTTTTATACAAGATAAAGATTCAGATAATTATATTACAAATAAAGAAGATTGGGAAAGAATAAAAGAATTTATACCTACAAATAAGAAAATATGGTCTCCTTTTTATTGTGATGGAAAACAAAAAGAATATTTTGCAGAAATGGGTTTTGATATAATTCACGAAGATAAAGATTTTTTTAGTTATACGCCAGAATATGATCTAATTATTGATAACCCACCATTTTCTAAAAAAAAAGAAATATTAGAAAGATTAAAAGAATTAGATAAACCTTTTATAATTATTTGTCCGTCTATGTTGTTAAGTTATAAATATTTTCAGAATAATTTTAAAAATAAAATACAAGTAATAATCCCATACAATAGAGTAATTCTTAATCATTTAAATTCTAATAATAAAAATTATGCTCCACCATATGCAAGTTTTTTCTTTTGCTATAAAATGAATTTAGAAAAAGATTTAATATTTATATAAAATAAAAAGTAAGATATTTCATACTAAAATATTTTATTGTATAAATGGAAGAACAACAAGATTACAAAGATAAATCTTATGCTAAAAAAAATAAAAATTTATGTCAGTATTGTAGCTATAAAAATGCTGTACCTTCTAAAATGAATTTATTCTGTTCTGAAATCTGTAGATTATTATACATTGCAATGAATGATGAATTAGATGTAGAAGATATTGCTAAATTAATTAAATTATCAAAAGTAGAATTAATACAAATTATTCTTTCTTTAAAATCACAAAACTTTACAAAAAATAATTTAAGTGA
>VMHT01142613.1_pt1 | contig 13596 bp, 14 predicted proteins | sample 4693611 | NCBI WGS metagenome assembly VMHT01 (sample SAMN12280063, study PRJNA550983) | marine metagenome | isolation source: seawater sampled from same location over 5 years 0.02-0.2 micron viral filtrate | place: USA: collected off the coast of southern California halfway between the port... ... | reverse complement strand
CTCAGCGCACCGATGATCGGCATGGCGGGGCCCCCGCTGCCGCTGGGCCTGCTGCACATGGTGGCGCGCTTGATGACGCGGATCGGCGACCCCCGGCGCCAGGCCTGGAAATGGAGCGAGAAGCCGGGCGAAATGCCGGCTGACCGCAACGCCCTGCTGACCCATGACGGCGGGCGCTATGCCGACGAGCTATGGTGGCGCGAACAGCGCCCCGAATTGGTCATGGGGCCCGGCAGCTGGGGCTGGGTCGAACGGGCCTATGCCTCGGTGCGGCACCTTGCCCGCAAAGGCATGCTCGAAACGGTCCGCGTGCCGGTGCTGGTGCTGAGCACTGCAGCGGACCGGCTGGTGAGCCATGCCGCCGCGGTCCGCGCGGCCGAGCGCTTGCCGCAGGGCGAACTGATCGCCTTCGGCGACGAGGCGCGCCATGAGATCCTGCGCGAGGTTGATCCGGTGCGGGCGCGGGCGCTGGCCGGGATCGCCGAATTCCTCGACCGCGTCGCGCCGGCGGGGGCAAGGCCATGACCGCCGATTTCGCGATCGTCGGCGCCGGCATTGCGGGTGCCAGCCTGGCCGCCGAACTGGCCGAGGGCGGCGCCAGCGTGCTGGTGCTCGAGGCGGAGGATGAACCCGGCTACCACGCGACCGGACGATCCGCCGCATTCTGGGAGGAATGCTATGGCGGGCCCGAGATCGTGCCGCTGACGCTGGCATCGGGTCCGTTCCTGCGCGACGGCGGTTTCCTGCATCAGCGCGGCGCCCTCTACATCGCGCGCGAGGGCGACGAGGAACTGGTGACCGACTTCATGCAGCGTTTCGTCCCGACTGGTGCGACGATCCAGCACCTGGGACGCGCCGACCTGCAGAAGCGGCTTCCCGGAGTCCGTCACGAATGGTCCGATGCGATCTGGGAGCCGGTCTGCGCCGATATCGACGTGGCCGCACTGCACGCGCATTATCTGGCGCGCATGCGTGCCGCCGGGGCACAGCTGGAATGCCGTGCACGGGTGTCGGGGCTCAAACGCGACGGCGGACGCTGGGAGATCGCGACCGACCGCGGCGCCGCCCACCATGCAGCGACCATCGTCAACGCCGCCGGCGCCTGGGCCGACGAGCTGGCGGCGATGGCAGGTGCGCAGCCCGCCGGGATCGAACCCTATCGCCGCACGGTGGCACAGTTGCGGATCGATCCGCCCGTGTCGAACGATCTTCCGCTGGTGCTCGACATTCGCGGCCGGTTCTATTTCAAGCCCGAATCCGGGCGTCTGTGGGTCAGCCCGCACGACGAAGTGCCGAGCCAGGCGTGCGATGCCGCGCCCGAAGAGATGGCTGTCGCCGAGGCGATCGCGCGGCTCGAGGAAGTGGTCGACTGGCGGGTGGAAGCGGTCGAGCACAAGTGGGCCGGGCTGCGCAGCTTCGCCAAGGACCGCCGACCGGTCTACGGTTACGATCCCGCAGTCGAAGGCTTCGCCTGGTTCGCGGGACAGGGCGGCTTCGGTATCCAGACATCGCCGGCTGCTGCGCGCCTCGGCCGCCAATTGCTGCTGGGCGAAGCCCGCGACGCCCTGACCGAAACGCTCGATGCCGAGCTTTATTCACCGGCGCGCTTCGCCTAGCCAAAAATGCGCCGGGCGCTAGGATGCGCCGGATCACGCCAGCTATTCAGGAAGGGAAAACATGGCTCATCACTTCGAAATCTACCGCGACAAGGCCGATGAATACCGCGTGCGGTTCAAGTACAATTCGGAGGTGATGTTCTCGACCGAAGGCTATGCTTCGAAGGCGAGCGCGCAGAACGCCATCGATTCGATCAAGAAGAACGGACCCGACGCGGAGATCGTCGACAACAGCTGATTAGGCGGTGCGCGCGATCCGTTCCGCCTCGTCGCTGGCGAGGCGGTCCACCCGCTCGTTCTCGGGATGGCCCGCGTGGCCCTTGACCCAGTGCCATGCGACGCGGTGATGCGCGGTCAGCTCGATCAGGTCGTGCCATAGATCGGCATTGCGGACCGGCTTCTTGCTGGCATTGACCCAACCGCGTTTCTTCCAGCCGTGGACCCACTTGGTGATCCCGTCGATCAGGTACTTGCTGTCGGTATAGAGATCGACCTCGCAGGGTTCGATCAATGCACCCAGCGCCTTGATCGCGGCGATCATCTCCATGCGGTTGTTGGTGGTGTCGGGATCGCCGCCAACCAGTTCCTTTTCATGCGGCCCCATGCGCAGCAGCGCGCCCCAGCCGCCGGGACCGGGATTGCCCTTGCAGGCCCCGTCGGTGAATATTTCGACTTGCTTCATGCGAAGGCGCTCTGGCCGCTGGCGCGGTAGAATTCCAGCCGCCTGACGAAATCCATCGGGTCCTTGCGGTGGACAAGCGCGTCGTCTGGCGTGTCGAGCCAGTCCTGCGCGCGGCTGGCGATGAACCGCAGGCAAGCGCCCTCGGCCAGCAGCGGCAGCGCGGCCCGTTCGTCTTGGCCGAGGGGGCGCAAAGTTTCATATCCCTCGATCAGCGCCCGGCCGAGCGCACGATCGCAGCGGGCGCCGGTCCCGTCGAAGCACCAGGCGGCATGGGTCACGGCGAGATCGTACGCCATCGACCCGGTGCAGGCGAAATAGAAATCGATCATTCCGGTTACGCGGTCGCCAAGCATCAGGACGTTGTCGGGAAACAGGTCCGAATGGATGATCGACCGGGGCAGGGCGCGGGGCCATTCGTGCACGATCGCCTCGCCCGTCTCGAGGATCGGGGGCAGATCCGGATCGATCGTGCCCAGCGCTGCCGCGCCGCATTGCTTCAGGATATCCAGAGTGTCGCCCGGCTCGAGCGTGCTGGTGCGCGATTGCGGGAAGTCGCGCGCGGCGAGATGGATCTGCGCCAGTGCGCTGCCCACCGCTCGGGCCTGCCCGGGCGTCGGGGCGCTGGGCGAAAGACCGGGAAGGAATTCGATCAATGCCACGGCCTTGCCACCCACCATCCGCCAGGCCGCGCCGTCGCGGTCGTGAATGGTGCGCGGCACGGGGCAGCCGCTTGCCGAAAGGTGATCGAGCAGACCGAGGAAAAAGGGCAGGTCGGCGGTCTCGATGCGCCTTTCGTACATCGTCAGGATAAACCGGCCCCACGTGGTTTCCAGCAGCCAGTTGGAATTCGAGACGCCTTCGGCGATGCCCTTGAAGGAAACCAGCCGGCCGACGTCGTAATGCTCCATCAGCCGAGCGAGATCTTCGGCCCCGAGATGGGTATAGACCGCCACGTCAGTCGGTGAGTTGGCGCGGCAGCTTGAAGATCATGTTCTCTTCGGTGGCGGCGATCACCTCTTCCTCGACCAGCCGCCAGTCGGAGAGCCGGTCGACCACTTCGCGGACGAGCTTTTCGGGTGCCGAAGCCCCTGCTGTCAGGCCGATCGTGCCTATGCCCTCGAGCCAGGCCGGATCCATTTCGTCGGCACGCTGGATGAGATAGGCGGTGGTGCCCAGCCGTTCGGCCACTTCCACCAGCCGCAGCGAGTTGGAGGAATTGGGCGCACCGATCACCAGCACCAGGTCGCAGCTCGCCGCGATCTGCTTGACCGCCGCCTGCCGGTTGCTGGTGGCATAGCAGATGTCTTCCGCCTTGGGCGCAACGATCTGCGGGAAACGCGCTTCGAGCGCCGCGATGATGTCGCGCGTATCGTCGACCGAGAGCGTGGTCTGCGAGAGGTAGGAAAGATCGTCATCGGGACCGAAGTCGAGCTCAGCGACGTCGTCGATCGTCTCGACCAGCGTGATCCTCCCCTCGGGCACCTGGCCCATCGTGCCGATTACTTCCGGGTGACCCGCATGACCAATGAACAGGATGTGCTGGCCTTTTTCGATCTGCCGTTCGGCCTGCCGGTGAACCTTGCTCACCAATGGGCAGGTGGCGTCGACATACAGCATCTTGCGCCGTTCGGCTTCTGCCGGGATCGCTTTGGGCACTCCATGCGCGCTGAACACGACCGGTGCGTCGTCAGGCACCTCGTCGAGTTCCTCGACGAAGATCGCGCCCTTCGCCTTCAGGCTGTCGACGACATAGCGATTGTGCACGATTTCATGCCTGACATAGACCGGGGCGCCGTATTTCTGCAGCGCACGCTCGACGATCTCGATGGCGCGGTCGACCCCTGCACAGAAGCCGCGCGGCGCCGCGATCAGGAGCTTGAGGGGCAGGCGCGGATCGTTTCCGCTGGTGCCGGGCGTGGATGGAAAGGGGGCATTCATGTCCCGCCCTCTAGCGCTTTCGCGCAGGCCAAGCTAGGGCGTCCCGCAGCCTGAGGGGCTACGAATTCGAATGACCGCAAAAGGGAAATTAGCCGCATGACCATCCGCACCCGTCTGCTGCCCGCACTCGCTGCCGGTCTTGCGCTTGCCGGCTGTTCTACGGAAGGCGATCTGGTTCTCAACCAGGGGGTCGGCATTTCGGCGGTCCGCTCGACCTGCCCGGCGGTCGGTATTCCCGACTACACCGGCGATATCACCACCTTCCGTGCCCCGGGTGCGACGACGCAGGCGGATCTCGATGTCACGGCGGCAATCACCAACCTGCGTTCGAACTGCAACGAAGAAGCGGGCGACCGGGTCTATACCGAAGCCAGTTTCGACGTCGTTGCCCGCCGCAGCGACACCACTGGCAGCCGCACGGTCACGCTGCCCTATTTCTCCACCGTGCTGCGCGGCGGTTCCTCGGTGGTCAGCAAGCGGGTCGGCAATGTCACCCTGCAGTTCGCCGACGGGCAGGAACGCGCGCAGGCCAGCGGCACGGCGGCCGCCTATGTCGATCGTGCTGCCGCGACGCTGCCCGAGGACATCCGCGAGCAGATCACCCGCAAGCGCGAACCGGGCGACCCTGACGCTGCGCTCGATCCGCTGGCCGATCCCGCGGTGCGGGCCGCAGTGCAGCGCGCCACCTTCGAACTGCTGGTGGGTTTCCAGCTGACCGAAGCGCAGCTGCGCTACAACGCCACCCGCTAGGGCGCTGCGGGGCACGCCTCGCATCTTGCCATTTCGCGCCGATACGCTAGGCGCGCGCCATGGCTGATTTGCACACTCTTCACGCGGCTTTCGCCGCCCGGATCGACGCGGTTTTGAACGCTCTCGAGATGGAGGGCGTGCTACCTGCCGATACGCCCCGCGGCAATGTCGCGGTCGAGCCCCCGCGCGATCCCTCGCACGGGGACCTGGCGACGAATGCCGCGATGGTGCTGGCCAAGCCGGCCAAGACCAATCCGCGCGCGCTGGCGGAGAAGATCGTCGAGCATCTGCAGCGCGAACCCGACATCGACGCTGCCGATATTGCCGGACCCGGCTTCATCAACCTGCGCCTTTCGCCCGACGCCTGGCGCCGCGAGCTGCTGGCGATCGCCGAGCTGGGCGACGACTATGGCCGTTCCGCCCTGGGTGACGGGCAGACGGTCAATGTCGAATATGTCTCCGCCAACCCGACCGGTCCGATGCACATGGGCCACTGCCGCGGCGCGGTGGTGGGCGATGCGCTGTGCGGTCTGCTCGAATGGGCGGGGTACCGGGTCGTGCGCGAATATTACGTCAACGATGCCGGCGGGCAGGTCGACGTGCTCGCGCGCTCGGCGCATATGCGTTACCGCGAGGCGCTGGGCGACGATATCGGCGCCATTCCCGAAGGGCTGTATCCGGGCGACTACCTCAAGCCGGTGGGCGAGCGGCTCGCGCAGGAATTCGGCGCAGCCTACAAGGACGCTGACGAAAGCGAATGGCTGGAGCTGTTCCGGCACCGCTCGGTCGCCGCGATGATGGAAATGATCCGCGCCGATCTCGCGCTGCTGGGTATTCATCACGACTTGTTCTCCTCCGAAGCCGAACTGCAGGCAGCAAAGAAGCCCGAAGCCGCCGAGGCGTGGCTGCGCGAAAAGGGCCTGGTCTACGACGGCGTGCTCGAGGCGCCCAAGGGCAAGGCACCGCCCGAGGACTGGGAGCCGGTCGAACTGCCGCTGTTCCGGTCGACCGAATTCGGCGACGACCAGGACCGTCCGATCAAGAAGTCGAACGGGGCGTGGACCTATTTCGGTGCCGATCTCGCCTACCACTTCCAGAAGGCCGAGAATGCCGATGCGCTGATCGACATCTGGGGCGCCGACCATGCCGGTACGGTCAAGCGGATCAGGGCCGCAGTCGCCGCGCTGACCAAGGGTGCCGGGCGCGATGTGCCCTTCGACGTCAAGCTGGTGCAGATGGTCAAGCTGCTGCGCGACGGCGAACCGGTTAAGATGTCCAAGCGTTCGGGGACCTTCGTGACCTTGGCCGAGGTCGTCGAAGAGGTCGGCAAGGACGTCGTGCGCTTTACCATGCTCACGCGCAAACCCGATGCGCAGATGGAATTCGACTTCGCCAAGGTGGTCGAAGCATCAAAGGACAACCCGGTCTTTTATCTTCAATATGCCCATGCGCGCATCCATTCCACGCTGCGCAAGGCGGGCGTTGAGCCCGGCAGCGACAATCTCGACCGCCTGGGCGCGGACGAGCTGGCGCTGGTCCGCGAGGCGGCCCAGTTCCCGCGCGTGGTCGAAGCGGCCGCCAAGGCGCGCGAACCGCACCGGATCGCTTTCTTCCTCGGCGACCTCGCCGCTGCCTTCCACAGTTTCTGGAACGCGGGTAACGATGATCCCGCGATGCGGATCATCCAGGAAAGCGACCCAGAGCTTACGGCGGCGCGGCTGTTCCTGGCATCGCAGGTCGCGCAGGTGATCCGCAACGGGCTCGCCATTCTTGGGGTCGAGGCAGTGGAGGAGATGTGAGCATGACGGGGGCGAGCGCTTACGGCAGTGGCGGCGAGTGGGAGAACGAGGACCAGCTCGACCTCGCCGATGACGAGAGCCTTCCCTGGCTCGAGGCGGGCGAGGACGAGGAGCAGGCCGCCGGTTTCGACACCTCGCGGTTGATCCTGCTGGGCGTACTGGCGCTGATCGTGCTGGCCCTTGTGGTCGGGGCGATCTGGTTCGTGGCCAACCAGACGTCCGACGAGCCCGAAGCCGATGGCAGCGTGATCGCCGCCCCGGACGAGCCCTACAAGAGCAAGCCCGAAGACCCGGGAGGCAAGACCTTTGCCGGCACGGGCGATACCAGTTTCGCCGTGGGTGAGGGGCAGACGCGTGAAGGCCGGCTGGCCGAACCGACCACGACGCCGGCCGCCGCGGCTGACGAAAGCGATGGTTCGGACGCGGGCAATGCTGCGGCGCCGGCCACGCCTTCGGGTACTGCGGTCCAGGTCGGTGCCTATCCGCGGCGCGAAGATGCCGAGGCCGCGTGGTCCAACCTGATGCGGCAGACCGAAGCGCTCAACGGCGTCCGCCACCGGGTGGTCCAGGCGCAGGTCGATATCGGACAGGTCTACCGGCTGCAGGCGCTCGCGGGCGACCGGGCCTCCGCCAATCGGCTCTGTGCGGCGCTGAAGGCCGACGGCCTAGCCTGCTTCGTCAAATAGAGCGGCCTCGCATCCGGTATCCACACCTGCCGCGCGCCGCGAACTTGCGGGAACGCGCGCCGCGGCGCATTTTCAGCAGATGACACCCGCCATTTTCGGCATCGCCGGGACCGCACTGGGCGCCGACGAGCGCGCCTTCTTCAAGGACGCCGACCCGGCGGGCTACATCCTCTTTGCGCGCAATTGCGAGAGCAAGGACCAGCTGCGCGCGCTGACCGACGAACTGCGCGCGATCCACGGACGCGACCGGCTGGTCATCTCGATCGATCAGGAAGGCGGACGGGTCGCCCGGATGAAACCGCCTGTGTGGCAGGCCTATCCCGCGGGTGAAGCATTCGCTGCCCTGTGGGACGTCGCCCCCGCTTCGGCGATCGAGGCCGCCCGCGCCAATGCCGAAGCCATGGGCCGCGAACTGGCCACCATGGGGGTCACCGTCGATTTCCATGCGCCATTCGATGTCCGGCGCCCCGAAACCGACGATGTCATCGGGGATCGTGCGCTGGGCAGCGACCCGTTGCAGGTCGCCGCGCTCGGCCGGGCGGTGCTCGACGGGCTGGGCCGGGCGGGGGTCGTTGGCTGTCTCAAGCATATGCCCGGCCATGGCCGCGCCACTTGCGATTCGCACAAGGAGCTGCCGCATGTCGCCGCCAGCGATGCCGAACTCGAAGTGGATATCGAGCCGTTCCGCACGCTTGCTGCGCATCCGCTGGGGATGAGCGCGCATATCGTTTTCGAAGCCTGGGATGCCACGGTGCCGGCAACGCTTTCCGAGACGGTCGTACGGGACATAATCCGCGGCCGGATCGGGTTCGACGGGCTGTTGCTGACCGACGATATCGACATGCAGGCGCTCGACGGCACCATTGCCGAACGCTCGCGCCGCGCACTCGCCGCCGGATGCGACATCGTGCTCAATTGCTGGGCCAGGATGGAGGACCAGCAGGCGATCGCCGATTTGGGGAAGACGATGTCCGACCAGTCGGCGCGCCGGCTTGAAAGGGTGCATGCGGCGATGCATCCGCCTTCCGATGGCCCCGATACGGACGAGTTGCTGGCCAAGCGCGACGCATTGCTCGCGCTGGCGGAAAAGCGCGCGGCGTGACCGACAGCGGTCTGCTGTTCCCCGAGGACGATACCGCGCCGCAGGGGGATTGGGACGGCATCGCGGGAGAGGCTGCAGTCGATGAGAATGCGCTCTATCTCGAGCTCGATGGCTGGGAGGGTCCGCTCGACCTGCTGCTCGACCTCGCGCGGCGGCAGAAGGTCGATCTGCGGTCGATCTCGATCCTCGCTCTGGTCGACCAATATCTCGACTACATCGACCATGCCGAGGCGCTGAAGCTCGAACTGGCGGCCGATTATCTCGTGATGGCCGCCTGGCTCGCCTATCTCAAATCGGCCATGCTGCTTCCGAAGGACGAGGAAGAAGCCCCCGGGCCCGAAGAACTCGCCCTCAGGCTGCAACTGCGCCTGCAGCGGCTTGGCGCGATGCGCGATGCGGCGGCCCGGCTGATGGGCGGCAACCGGATCGGCCGCGATGTTTTCCTGCGCGGCGCGCCCGAAGGGCTCGAGATCGAACGCAAGACGCGTTGGCGCTGCGACCAGTTCGCGCTGATCGAGGCCTATGGGCGCGTTAAGGCGCGGACCGCCCCGGCGATCCACATGGTGCGCGAACGACCGGTGATGACGCTCGAATCTGCGCTCGACCGGGTATCCAACATGCTCGGCGTGACGCTCGACTGGATCGAATTGCGCGATTTCCTGCCCCCGCACGCGGAGCCCCGCCTGCGCAAGTCGGCGCTCGCCTCGAGCTTCGTCGCCGCGCTGGAACTGGCGCGGCTGGGCAAGGCCGAATTGCAGCAGGACGATACGTTCGGACCGCTCCGGTTGCGGCGGGTCACCGGCTGATGGACGATCTCGCCCGCGCCGTCGAAGCCGCGCTGTTTGCAGCGGAAGAGCCGATGACTGCCGAAGCGCTCGCCGGTTTCCTGGGCGACGCGGCGGTCGGCGACGTGCGCCAGGCGCTGCGCAGCGTGGCGCAGGATTACGAACCGCGCGGCATCCATCTGGTCGAGCGAAGCAAACGCTGGCATTTCGAAACCGCGCCCGATCTCGCGCACCTCCTGCGCCGCGAGCAAGAGCAGATCAGGCGGCTGAGCCGCGCGGCCACCGAAGTGCTGGCGATCATTGCCTATCACGAACCGGTCAGCCGCGCGGAAATCGAATCGATCCGCGGGGTGCAGACCAGCGGCGGGACGCTCGACGTGCTGATGGAAGCGGGATGGGTCAGGATCGCGGGCCGCCGAGAGGTGCCGGGTAGGCCGACGATCTATGCGACGACGCCCGAATTCCTCGAGCATTTCGGCCTGTCGAGCCGCCGTGACCTGCCCGGAAGCGCGGAATTGCGCGCCACCGACCTGCTCGACCCGGTCGACGATGCCTATGACGAGTTGATGGGAGAGGGCGCGGGCGAGGATGGGGCGGACGATGCCGAGCGAAGCGACGATCCCGAAGAGAGCTGACTGGCGCTAAGCTCGCGCAACGCCTATATTCGCATTCAAGCAATGTGAAAGAGAAGGTCCAATGGGTCTCAGTGTCTGGCAGCTCGCCATTATCGCCGTCGTCGTGCTCGTCCTGTTCGGTCGCGGGCGGATTTCCGAAATGATGGGCGATTTCGGCAAGGGCATCAAAAGCTTCAAACAGGGCATGAACGAAGACGACGCGCCCGCCAAGCAGCTCGGCCATGAAGCCAAGCCCGCCGACGAGGCACTCAAGCCCGACCAGGTCAAACAGACCACCGACACCAAGTGATCCGCTAGCGGGCGGAGGCAGGCCATGTTCGATATCGGCGCCAGCGAATTGCTGGTGATCGTCATTGTGGCGATCCTCGTGATCGGCCCCAGGGACATGCCCAAGGCGCTGCGCCACGCGGGCCGCTGGATCGGCAAGCTGCGCCGCATGTCCAACCATTTCCGCGCCGGGCTCGACGAAGTCGTCCGCCAGGCCGAGATCGAGGAGATGGAAGACAAGTGGGCCGCGCGGAACAAGGAAATCATGGCCAAGTATCCCGACGGTTCCTCGCCGGAAGGGGGCGCGCCGGAGAACCTCCTGCCCGACCAGCCGATGGAACCGCTGGCTGCGGCAGGCGAGGTGCCCGATGCCGATGCCGCGGCGGAAGCCGCGATCAAGCGTGCCGCCCCGGTCAAGGCGGCCGAACATTCGGACGAACCCGCACTGCCGCTCGACCCTCCGCCCCCGGGCAAGGATAGCTGACATGGCAGTGATCAAGGACATCGACGAAAGCCAGGCCCCGCTGCTCGATCACCTGATCGAACTGCGCGGACGGCTGGTGCGCTGCGTGCTGGCGCTGGCGCTTGCCTTTGGCCTGTGCCTCTACTTCGCCGATCCGATCCTCGGCTTCCTCATCCAGCCGCTCAAGAATGCCTTTCCCGTGGGCGAAGGCCAGCTGATCTTCACCAAGCTATACGAGGTCTTTTTCGTCGAGCTGAAGGTCGCCCTGTTCGCCGGCTTCTGCCTGAGCTTCCCGATCATCGCCAACCAGCTGTGGGCGTTCATCGCACCGGGGCTCTACGCCAAGGAAAAGCGGGCCTTCCTGCCGTTCCTGCTGGCAACGCCGATCCTGTTCGGGATGGGTGCGGCGCTGGCGTATTACGTCGTCATGCCCACCGCCTTCCGCTGGTTCCTCGGCTTCGAGGGAACCGCGGGCGGGATGGAGATCCAGGCGCTGCCGACCGCCAACGAATACCTCGGCCTGGTCATGCAGTTCATCCTCGCTTTCGGGATGAGCTTCCTGCTGCCGGTGCTGTTGCTGTTGCTGCATCGCGCGGGTCTCGTCACGCGCGACCAGCTGGTGTCCGCCCGGCGCTATGTGATCGTGCTGATCGTAGCGCTCGCAGCGATCATCACGCCGCCGGACCCCGGTTCGCAACTGCTGCTCGCGGTTCCGCTGCTGCTGCTGTTCGAAGGTTCGCTGGTGCTGATGCGGCTGACCGATCGGCGCCGCCGTACCGACAACGACGGTACCGACGAGGCTCAGTCCGCTTCGTAGACCTTGCGCCCGCCGACCCAGGTTTCCAGCACCTTGGTCGCCCGCAATTCGGCAGGCGAGGCAAGCAGCGGATCGCGGTCGATCAACACGAAATCTGCGCGTTCACCGGGCAGCAGCCGGCCGAACCGGCCTTCGGCGAACCCGGCATAGGCCGCTGCGCTGGTAAAGCCGGCCAGCGCCTGTTCGCGATTGACGCGTTCCTCGGGTCGCCAGCCGCCGAACGGCTCGCCATTCGCATCCATCCGCGTGGTTGCTGCGGCGAGGCCGGCGAAGGGATCGGGCGATTCGACCGGAGCGTCCGAGCCGAAGGCCAGTCGCCCGCCAAGCTGCAGGATGCTGTTCCAGGCATAGGCGCCGTCGAGCCGATCCGGCCCCAGCCGCGCTTCGGCCATCGAGCGGTCGCTGGTCTGGTGAACCGGCTGCATCGAGGCGATGACGCCGTTCTGTCCGAAACCGGACAGGTCCGCCGGATCGATGATCTGCGCGTGTTCGATCCGCCAGCGCCGGTCGCCGGGGAAGCTTTCGCTCAGCTCGGCGATCGCGGCCAGCGCGTCGGCATTTGCGGCAGTCCCGATCGCGTGGATCGCGGGCTGGAAATTGCCCTGCGCGGCGCGGACCAGGATGTTGCGCAGCTTGGCCGGGCCGGTCAGCGGCAGGCCGGTGTTGCCGGGATCGTCCGCATAGGGCTGCTTGAGCCATGCACCGCGGCTGCCCAGCGCGCCGTCGAGGTAGATCTTGATCCCGTTCATGCGCAGCTTGTCGTCATACAGCCACGGCGTGGGACGGGCGCCGGCGATCAGTTCCATCTCGTCCGGACCAGCGGCATAGGCCATGATCCGCAGTGTCAGAGCATCCTTGTCGCCCGCGCGGCGGAAGGTCTGCCAATCCTCGATCGTCGTGCCCATGTCGGCCACGGCGGTAATGCCGTTGCGGTGGAGGACCTCCTGTGCCTTGGCGAAGGCAAGGTCGCGCTCGGTCGGGCGCGGGGCGGGAATCGCGCGGGTCATCAGGCTTTCGGCGGCATCGACGAAGACCCCCGACGGGGCCTGCGAACCGGGCATGCGTTCGACCCGCCCCCCGGCAGGGCTTTCCGTCGTCGCGGTGATCCCTGCGGCTTCCATTGCCATCGTATTGGCCCAGCCGGCGTGCCCGTCGACGCGCTGCAGGTACACCGGACGATCGGCGACCGCGCTGTCGAGCTCGGCCGCGGTGGGGAACCTGCCGAGGCCCCATTTTTCCTGGTTCCAGCCGCGGCCGAGAATCCAGGGCCGGGCCTCGTTTTCGGCAGCGAAGCGGCGGATCTTGTCGAGCGCTTCCTCGAGCGAATTCGTATCGGACAGGTCGAGCGTGAGCGCGCCGATGCCGATGCCCATGACATGCGCGTGCGCATCGATCAGCCCGGGGATCATGACTGCACCGTCGCCGTCTTCGCGGAAGTCGGTCTGCGGCACTTCGTCCCGCGCGGTCAGGATCTGCGCGACCTTGCCCTCGTCGTCGATCACCAGCGCGGTGAACCGCTTGAGCTTGCCATCCTCGCCGATCGTAAGACCCTCGACATTGTCGACCAGCACGTCCGCCGCGGCGGGCGTGGCGAGCGCAAGAGCCAGGGTTGATACGAGGAATTTGAATGACATGTCAGGCAGTCCCGTCTCGGTTAAGCGCGCCCAGCGATAAGGCATAGCTTGGTAGAGGCAAACCCTTTCGGCGATTGCGCCGCGCCCCAGCGCGCCGTAGGGGCGCAGACCATGACCCAAGCATCCTCCGCGCATGCCGACGCCCCCAAGGCGACCGACCAGCTGACCCTCGCCGATGTCCGCGCGGCCGCCGCACGCATCGCTGGTGCGGTTGTCCGTACGCCGATGCTGCGTTCGCAGACGCTGTCGGACATCGCCGGTGCGGATATCTGGCTGAAATTCGAAAACCACCAGTTCACTGCCGCCTACAAGGAACGCGGCGCACTGAATGCGCTGCTGCAGCTGAGCGACGAACAGCGCGCGCGCGGCGTCATCGCGGCTTCGGCGGGCAACCACTCGCAGGGCTTGAGCTACCACGGACG